>SXGR01277621.1_pt1 | contig 86835 bp, 65 predicted proteins | sample 3174711 | NCBI WGS metagenome assembly SXGR01 (sample SAMN11356860, study PRJNA531348) | freshwater metagenome | isolation source: freshwater sample F1-60 | place: China: Fuxian Lake, Yuxi | collected 2017-12-25 | reverse complement strand
TGGTCCCTCAAAGCCATCAACCACAAGGTTACATGCGGAAATTACTCGGCATCCAGCGCGGGGACCTTTTGGAAATTCAGGACCGTAGGCGTTGCCGGAACCGAGAATTTGGCCAATACCGGGGCGTTCAGCCTCTATCCCAATCCAATGGATGGAGCCAACGGATGGATTCACTTGGACCCATCCTACGGCGATGGTCAAAGCACCTTGGTCGAATGGATCGACGCCACAGGCAGAACGATCCACCGCCAAACCTTGGAAGGATCCGGAGCGCATGCGGTGGCCTTGAACAAAGGCCCTATTCCACCAGGTCTTTATCAAGTCAGACTGTATAACAAGGCTTTTGGAAACAGAACAAGCCGTTGGATTGTTCGATAATCCACAATAAACTTTATGTATTGAAAAACCTCCTTTTTTCTGCTCTATCGACCATTCGGTTTGGAATCCTCATCCTATTATGGGTCTTCCACGGCCCAACTTGGACGGCTCAAGCTCAGGTATGCGGTACAGGACCAGCACCGGCAAATAATTTGTCCTACCTGGAGTCGTTAATTCCCCATTATCAAGCCCAAACCGAGGACACCAACTGGATTAGGCTCCCCGTAACTGCCCATGTTGTGCGCAGCAGCTCAGGCTTTGGGGGTATGACGGAGACCGCTGTTTATGCCACGATTTGCAACCTTAACGAGAGGTTTGCTTCGGGCCGGATTTCTTTTTACCTCAGTGAGCGCATTCGTTATATCAACAACACAGCCTATTACGGGGCAACCTCTTACGGTCCCTTGGGCACGATGATTGATCAGGAAAATATCGCCAGAACAATTAATATCTATTACACGGATTTATCCGGCATGGGGCTTTGCGGATTTGCCTATTATCCCCTTAGCGGACCTGGTGGCTTCCAAAACGACGGCGCCATTGTGATGTCTTTCGGTTGTTCACAACCCAATGGAACCACTCTTGCCCACGAAATGGGGCACTATCTGAGTCTGCCGCATACCTTTGATCAGACTTCCAACAATCCCTTGGACCCGAACGATGCCGAAAGGGTCACCCGAAATTTCAATGAAGTTGCTCCTCGACTTTCGGCCAATTGTTTTACCGCCGGAGATCGCTTCTGCGATACCCCATCCGACTTCATCGCGGGCCGTTGGTCTTGCCCTTCGTCGCGCACCACTTTGGACTTGAACAACGATGTGATGAAGCCTGATTCTTCGTATTACATGTCGTATTCCAACGACAATTGCATGTCCCGATTCAGTGAACAACAAATGATGGCCATGCGGGCTACCGTCAACAGCACCAATGCACCCAGGGGTTACCTCACTTTGAATCCTTACCCTAATTTCCCGGCCATCACTAGCTACCCTGCCAAGTTCTTCCCGCAAATCACCGACACGGTTGTTCCTAACAACGCTCTTTTTCGATGGGCTCCCATCAACGGCGCCTCGCTTTACCAAATCAAAATCTTTCAATTCAATGTCAATGTTTTTGACACCCTCGTGGAGGACACCTTCTACCATGCCTTGGGTAACAGGCTCAGGGGGATGAGGCAATACAGCTGGATCATTCGGGGAATAAACGGAGGCAATTTGTGTACACCGTTTTCTCCAAGGGATAGCTTCTACACTTCAACTTATGTTTTTGCGGGAGTCAACGATGCGCTGAATACCTCAAAACCAATTGTTTACCCAACGGCATTGAGTGCGGGCGACCTGCTCACCTTGGAGGGCCTGCAAGCAGGCACTCCCATTCTCCTTACCCTTCGTGACCCTTTGGGAAGAAACGTATGGTCCTTCCAAGATTACAACGAGGATGAAGGGCGCTTGATCAAAGTTCCGGGGGATCTTCCATTTGGCCATTATCTGTTGACTTGCCAACAAGCTGGCAGAGGATATGCCTACCGATTGCTTCTGAAACCCTAGCTTATACCCAAGGCTAGCACTCCAATCTCGCCCTGCTTGAACCAACCTATCATGATCCAATTGAAATCTGTTTTGGCGAAATCCATCCAAAGGCTGAATTTGGTCTTGGGATTATGCTTAAGTTTCTATGCATCATCCCATGCACAGGTTTTGTCAACTGGAACCTGCGGGACGACCTCTCCAGATCCTGCCCACCTCTCCTACCTTGAAGCTATCGGCGAAGCTTACCGCAATGGCCTGGACATGAGCATCACGCGTAGAGATTCTGGTGGACCGTCCCGCATTTACATTCCATTCAAAGCCCATATTGTTCGGGCACCTGGCAGTAACAATTATATGCAGGTTCCTGCGCTTTTGACAACCCTTTGTGAGCTCAATCAAAAGTATCGAGCTTCCGGCATACAGTTTTACCTCAAGGATTTACCGAATTACATCTTTGATGGTAGCCTGTATTACCATACTGGATGGACCCAAGGAAATACGCAAATGACGACCTACAACATGTCCAGGGTGGTGAATGTACACTTTGTGGATTTGTCCGCCATGGGATTGTGCGGCTATGCTACCTTCCCCGGGTCGGGAGCAGGCACCACCCTGAGGCAAGGTGGTTTGATGATGAGCGTTCCTTGTTCGCAGCCCGGTAACACCACATTGGCTCACGAAATGGGGCATTACCTCGCCCTTCCCCATCCTTTCGAAGGAACAAGCCCTCAACCTCAAGGAGTTTTTGCCGAGAGGGTCACCCGTAACACCAACGAACCTGCACCAAGGTTGAATTCCAATTGCGCAACGGCCGGCGATCGATTCTGCGATACCCCGGCAGATTTTATTGGCAACCGCTGGCCCTGCAACGGTGCCGCCCCCCAAGATACCGATATCAACGGGGATGCTTTCCGCCCGGATGCAACCTTGTTCATGTCGTATTCGAATGATAATTGCCAGAATAAATTTTCGGCGGAACAAATGAATGTTATGCGTTACACCCTCACCGGGACCAGCGGTGGCAATGGGCCTCGGTCTTACCTTTTGTTACCGCCAATGCCTGCCTACGATTCGGTGCGCAGCAGCACCACATTGATCGAGCCTGCTGCAGGCGCTCCAGCATCTCCTGCGAATTGGGTTTATTTCCGATGGACTGCGGCACCGAATGCAACCATGTATTATGTCCGTGTGGTCAGGGGAATCACCTTGATGTTCGAGCGTTGGGTCAGCGATACCAGCTTGCTCTATACCGGCCCTGACCTTGCCTCCAACGGCAATTACTCCGTCACCGTTCGGCCATTCAACCCTGCATCCACCTGCGCTCCCTCCTCACCCAGCCGTTCATTTACCACCACAACCCCGTTCGGGCTTTCGACCTCAGGGCTGATTGATCAGGACTTAAAGGTGTATCCAACAATACTCCGGCAGGGCGAACCATTGTTCTGCAAATTTGAAGAATTAGACTGGGAGCTAGATGCTTTGAACATTAGCATACGCAATATGCATGGCCAAGCCGTCCTCAAAAGTAGCGCATCGGACGCCCATGCCTTGAAATCCATTTCAACCGAATCGCTATCACCCGGCATCTACACTTTCGAAGCTCAATCCGGTCGGTGGTCCAAATCAATCAGGCTTATTGTTCAATAGACCGGAGCCATTACATCGCTACGGTAAGCTTGGCATGCTCGGCCAAAAGATTCTGGTAGATTGGATTGCTTATTCGTTGACCCTCCCAATATTTGTTGATCTCAATGAGCCTTGGCCTCAAGGGCAAGGTGGTAACTCCAGCATAGTTTAACACATCTCCGAAATGCGACATGGCCAAGGCAGCACCTTGGGTTCCATCGCTAATTCCAATCATGGATGCCTTCTTGCCTCGAAGACTTCCGGGAAACTTAAGGGCATCAACGAAACACTTAAGGATTCCTGGGAACGATCCGTTGTATTCTGGAATCACAAATACAAATTTGTCTATTGCATCAACTTTGGATTGCCAAAAGCCCCATTCAGGATGAGCCATACGGTCTTTTTGATAAAGAACTGAATGCAAAAAATCATGCGGCAATTCCTTCAAATCCAAGAGTTCGCTGGAACATCCATGATTCTCATCGAGAATTTCCCTATACAGAGTAACAATTCGTGCAGTCGTAGAATCGGGTCTGCTGGTGGAACAAACCACAGCGATAGAAGATGACTGGCACATAAAAACTTGAATTTTGAATAAAAGACCGATGAATCCTGAACTCAGAAGAACCAAGTAAACGCCAAAAGGTTCAGGATGCCTGACGCAAATTCAGGCCAGCGCGAGCAATCCCCTCCGTAACTTCAAATTCCGTAACCGTATATCGATCCGGACGATCTGCAGCACCTGGCCATTCAAACATAGCCTTTCCCAAAACAGCTTCCATAATAGAACGAAGACCCCTTGCGCCTAATTTTAGTTCCAACGCATGTTGAACCACGGCTTGAATAGCGCCCTCGGTGAATTCCAAAGCGATTCCCTCTGTAGCGAATTGTTGAGCGTACTGATTGATCAATGCATTGCGGGGCTGGGTCAATATAAGTTGCATGGTAGGAGCATCCAACGGATCCAAATGCATGAGGATGGGCAGCCTTCCTAACAATTCTGGAATCAACCCGTACTGCTTGAGGTCTACGGGCGTTACCATAGACAAAAGCGAGCGTTTGACCTCGTAAGCATGGTTTTCAGCAACTGCACGAAAACCAATCGCCTGAATATTCACACGACGGGCCACTATACGGTCCAACCCATCAAAGGCCCCACCGCATATAAACAAAATATTCCGCGTATCCAACGAGATATACTTCTGATCCGGATGCTTCCTACCACCTTGTGGAGGAACATTGACCACCGTTCCTTCCAGCATTTTTAACAAAGCTTGCTGAACTCCTTCTCCGGAAACATCCCTGGTGATGGATGGATTATCACTTTTGCGAGAAATTTTGTCAATCTCATCGAGATACACTATACCGCGTTGAGCCGCTTCAACTTTGTAATCAGAGGCTTGAAGTAACCGTGTCAAAATGCTCTCCACATCCTCTCCTACATAACCTGCCTCAGTAAGCGCGGTCGCATCAGCTATGCAAAACGGAACCGCAAGGAGACGGGCCAAGGTTCTAGCCAAAAGAGTTTTCCCTGTTCCCGTTTCACCAATCAGGAGCATATTGGATTTCTCTAATTCGATATCGTTGTTGTTCGTCGATTTGGAGGATCCCCCGGCAATCTCACCAATACGACGGTAATGGTTGTACACCGCAACCGCCATGGCCACTTTGGCGTGGTCCTGACCCACTACGTATTGATCGAGGAAAGCCTTGATGGTTCTTGGATTGAATTGCTCGGATCGAAGTCGTTTCCTAGAGGTTGTGGTCGAGGTCTGGGGTATTTCTGATTTACTGGTGGTAACACCCCTTTCTTCAAACATCCGATAAACTCCCGGAATACACTGCTCACAAATTCGTCCATCAGTTCCTACAACCATGAAGGCAGCTTCCGAAACTGGCCTGCTGCAAAAAGAGCAGGTTGCATTGACACCGTTGACCATTAAGCGGTTTTCGTTTTGGGATTTTTCACAAGAACATCATCGATCATGCCGTACTCCTTAGCCTCAGTGGCGCTCATCCAATAATCACGGTCAGAATCTTTAGAGATCTTGTCGAAGGTCTGACCGCTATGGTCCGCCAAAATTTGATACAATTCGTCCCTGACCTTGAGAGTTTCTTTCAAGGCTATTTCCATTTCAGTCACTTGGCCCTGCATACCGCTCATGGGTTGATGAATCATGACCCTTGCATGCTTAAGGGCTGTTCTTTTGCCGGCAGCGCCAGCACATAACAATACCGCACCCATGGAAGCCGCCATTCCGGTGCATATGGTTGCCACATCGGCCGAAATAAACTGCATGGTATCGTATATTCCAAGACCTGCATAAACCGAGCCTCCAGGGCTGTTGATATAAATTTGAATATCCCTGGATGAATCCACAGAATCCAAAAAAAGCAATTGAGCTTGAATAATATTGGCAACTTCGTTGGTAACCCCAACACCCATAAAGATGATACGATCCATCATCAATCGTGAGAACACATCCATGGACGCAATATTCATGGGTCTTTCTTCAATAATATAGGGTGTAAAACCCTGAAGTTGACGGCTCAGACCGCCTTCAATCGCTTTGGCATGCATCCCTAGATGACCGCGAGCAAATGAATCAAATTCTATGGAAAAATTCATAATGTCAAGATTTAAATTTGTTCAATCGATATAAATAACTTGTTGTTGATAACAAACGAACTCTACGATTGAGGAGCAAAAATAGTGTTCCAATCCGCTTTGAAGGTTGAATAATCCATAGTGGATGAAACCGTTTGAATTTGCTCGCGCAAAATATCTTCCGCCTTACGGTATTTGAGGTTATAGAATACAGAAGATTCATTGGATTCTTTGCGAAGGTAATCCTCTGCATATTTACGCAAGGGAATTTGTTCAGGTGAAATACCATAGGACGAAAATTGCCGAAATAGTCTCTCTTCGGCCTCTAGCAACAAATCTTCTCGGGTAATTTCCACGCGATGGTTTTTGAGCAAAACATCGATGACCAAATCCCTTCTCAGTTGCTTGGCAAAAGACTCGTACTGATTACCCAAGGCTTCATGCTCATGGTTCGCATGGTCGTGGTCATGTCCCGAATGTTCGTGGTCATGTCCCGAATGGTCGTGGTCATGTCCCGCATGGTCGTGGTGACTGTGATGATCATGACCTTGTTTATCGTCTTTGATCAATCGGCGAAGAAAAGCGTCCGGCAGATCCATGGGATATTCGTCAAAGAACTTCTCCATCATGCGATAACGAAGCAATTGTTCGGCCTCCTGGTCCCAGCCGGCCTTGATAAATTCTTCGGTGCGAGTGCGGAACTCTACCTCATCCATGGTGGCCCCAAATACCTTAGCAAAAAAAGCCTCATTTAAATCGGCTTTGCCTTCACGCAGAATATTGGACACTTCAAACTCAAAGCGAATACCTGGATCCAGGTTTTCACCCTCACTGAGTTTGAAGCCTTTGGCGATGGCTTCGCTTTGGTCACCATACAAGTCATGCGGCGTCAGGGTACCGGTGAAGCCTTTGCCTTTGCCGAGAAGGTCTGCCTTCAAGGTTTCATTGACAATTTCGTCCAAGGCAACCAAGGTCACCCCTTTCCGAGCGCCCTGGTCGCTAAGGTCTTGACCCTCGGAGGGGGTTACCCTCAAAAAAACGCGGTCACCTGCCTCTATGGCCTCGGGGTATGCCCCCTCGAAATACCGACTTCTCCACTGTTCAATAAGGTCATCGACTTCGACAGAGCCAGGCTGAGGCTCTGCTTTGTCGAAGGATTGCTGGAAGGGCAGCAAATCTACTTTGGGACGCAAACCCAGATCGTACTGAAATTCAAAGGTCATTCCATCTTCCAAACCATTGGGAAATGGCTCGTGACCCAATACCGGAAGGGGTTGCCCAAAAAAGTCCATGTTGTTCTGGCGGGCATAGTCCATTAAGTGGTCGTTGACCAACTTACCCATCTCTTCCTGCAGGATTGACAAGCCGTATTGCTTACGAATCAAACCATTTGGCACCATCCCGGGCCTGAAACCGGGCATTTTGATGTTCTTACGAACGTCTTTTAGCCCCTTTTCAACCCGCGGGCGGTAATCCTCTGGGCTAAGAGTCATGGTCAAGCGTACCTCCAAAGGAGAGCGAAATTCCTGTGAAATGTTCAAAGCGTGTGTTTAGGAGTTTATTTAAGAATGGGAACACAAAATTCGAAGAATCCGATCAGAGAGACCTCTAAAAACTTCCCACGAACCATAGTGCGGATGGAGGGACTCGAACCCACACGCCTTGCGGCACCAGATCCTAAGTCTGGCACGTCTACCAATTTCGCCACATCCGCATAAACAAAGAGCAAAAGGAAAGGTTTAAAGGTATTTCCTTGGAGGGCTAAAGATAGATAGCGGAGCGGCCGCATTGTATTTTTGTGATGTGGAAAATAACCCTTCTTCTCTGTTAACCTGGAGCCTTTCGGCTGAAGAAGAGGTCAAAGAAATTTCCAAAAGGTACCGCTCCCTGCTCAAGACATGTCGGCCCTTCCTTGACAAGGGCAACAGGAAATTAATCCGGCGGGCCTTCGAATTGGCGGTAGACGCCCACAAGGATATGCGCCGTAAGTCAGGGGAACCTTACATTTTTCATCCCATCGAAGTCGCTCGCATTACCGCAGACGACGTAGGTCTAGGAACCACAGCCGTTGTGGCCGCGCTCCTTCATGACACCGTCGAAGACACCGAGCTGACCTTAGCCGAAATCGAAAATGAATTCGGTAATATCGTTGCCAGAATCATCGAAGGCCTCACCAAAATTTCGGGGCTGTACAATAAGTCCAGTAATTCAAGCCAGCAGCTGGAGAATTTCCGTAAGATGTTGCTCACGTTGGCGGATGATATCCGTGTTATTCTCATCAAGCTTGCAGATCGCCTCCACAACATGAGGACTCTGGACAATATGCCTCCGGAGAAGCAACTCAAAATTGCCCACGAAACCTCCTACCTCTTTGCGCCACTGGCCCATCGCCTCGGACTCTACAACATCAAATCCGAGCTTGAAGACCTGGCCCTCAAATATATTGAACCGGGTATTTACCGTAACATCGCCCGCAAACTTCAAGAAACCAAGGTCCGTCGTGACCGGTACATCCGCGAGTTCATTGGCCCCCTTCAACAAAAGATTGAATCTGCTGGCCTCCACGCTGAAATTAAAGGCCGTCCCAAAAGCATTTCCTCAATATGGAATAAAATGCAGAAACAAAACATCGATTTCGAAGAAGTCTATGATTTGTTTGCGATCCGAATCATCCTCGATAGCCCCCTGCCCTTGGAGAAAACCGATTGTTGGAGAGTTTATGCCATCATCACGGACCAGTACCAGCCCAACCCTAATCGCTTAAGGGATTGGATTTCAACGCCCAAAATCAATGGATACGAATCCCTTCATACCACCGTCATGGGCCCCGAAGGCAAATGGGTCGAAATTCAGATACGCAGCCAACGCATGAACCAAGTTGCCGAAAAAGGATTGGCAGCTCATTGGAAATACAAGGACCAAGACGGAGATCCTGCCCTCGATGCTTGGATCAACAAAGTCCGCGAAATGCTGGAATCCCCGCAACCGAACACCATGGAATTCATGGACGAATTCAAGTTGCAACTATATTCTAAGGAGATTTTTGTATTCACCCCCAAAGGAAAGCTACTCAAAATGTCTGCCGGTTCCACTACCCTGGATATGGCCTTTGAAATCCATTCCGAATTAGGCCTCAAATGCATCGGAGCCAAGGTCAACCACAAACTCGTCCCCTTAAGTTACCTATTGCGTAACGGAGATCAAGTCGAAATTCTCAGTTCCAATATCCAAAGACCCAACCCGGATTGGCTACAATTCCTTGGCACAGCCAAAGCCAAGAACCGTGTGCGTCAATCCCTAAAAGAACAGCGCAGGCAAATTACCGAAGCCGGCCGAGTGAAATTCCTTCAAAAACTCAAGGCTATCACGCCCGAAGTAAACGAAGACGTCCTGCAAAGGATCGTTCATCACATGGGGCATCTTAGCGTACAAGACCTGTATTACGATACCGAAATGGGCAAAATTGACTGGACCCTGGTCCAAAGTGCTCTTCGGCGTAGAACCAAACGATCCACGTCCAAGGAATTATCAGGCTCTCCATCTAATACGGATTCTCAGCAGAACCTTTCAAGTGATTTTCCACAAACAAACATTGATGGCTCTGAACCGTCTCAAACCGCCAAACCTCAAAAAAAGAGCCAAGTAGATCCGATTTTGGATGAAACGGAATTTGGCAACCAGCCGGTTTGGGTGGATGGTAAACAAACAGAATTCCGCTACCATTTGGCTTCTTGTTGCAACCCCATTCCTGGGGATGATATTGTGGGGATTCCGGAACCTGGGAAAGAGATGGTCATTCACCGGCAGAATTGTGTCAATTCCGCGATTACCCATTCCACCTCCCATCAACTTGCGGTGAGAACCCGTTGGAATAAAGGATCCAAGGTGGCCTTCCTCACCGGTATCTACCTCAAGGGGACAGACGATAAGGGAATCATCAGCGGCATCACCCACGTCATCACCGATGAAATGCAATTGAACATGCGTTCCATTTCGGTGGTTTCCGAAGACGGCATCTTCGAAGGTCGCATCATGGTGTACCTGGATGATACCAAAGCCCTACAGAACCTGATGCTACGACTGCGCAAGGTCCATGGCGTTTTGAAGGTAGGGCGCATAGAGAAAATGGAACCATCCCTTAAATTTGGCCTTTAACGAAAAACGATGAAAGCAGATGTGTTGCTAGGATTGCAGTGGGGTGATGAAGGCAAGGGTAAAGCCGTGGATGTCTTGGCGCCCTCGTATAATTGGATTGCCAGGTTTCAAGGAGGACCCAATGCAGGGCATACCCTGTGGCTCGACGGCAATAAAATCGTTCTGCACACCATTCCCTCGGGGATCTTCAGAGAAGATTGCATGAACCTGATCGGTAACGGAGTAGTCATTCATCCCCCATCACTTCTGCAGGAAATCAAGGCATTGCGTCAGCATGGCCTCAATTTCGTAGGTAAGCTCATGATCAGCGCCAAGGCTCACCTCATCCTTCCTGGTCATCGCCTTTTGGACCAAGCGTATGAATCAGCCAAAGGGGATCATAAAATTGGATCCACCCTTCGAGGCATAGGACCTGCCTATACCGATAAATATGCCCGCCATGGACTTCGATATGGCGATATGGCCGGAGCCCAAGGCGCAGCCTTGTTTGGGGCTGCCCATGAGGAACACCTTCGACAAATCAAAACCTTGGGCTTTGAGTTGCCTACGGATTTGCCAAATCAGGTTCAGGAATGGATTGATGCTGTGAACGAATTGCTCAGTGATTTTAGCCCTTCCGATGGTTCCTGGTTGTTGAATCAGGCTTTGGACAAAGGCCAAAAAATTTTGGCGGAAGGTGCACAGGGCAGCCTTCTCGATGTAGAGTTCGGCGCATATCCTTTTGTGACTTCATCCCATACCACCTCTGCATCGGCATGCACAGGACTTGGAATAGCACCCAATCGGATTGGCAATGTCTATGGCCTATTCAAGGCCTATTGCACTAGGGTAGGCAGTGGGCCTTTTCCCACTGAACTACACGACCAGACCGGAGAAACCCTACGTCGTGCTGGCCAAGAATTTGGAGCAACCACAGGACGACCCAGACGATGCGGATGGCTTGATCTGCCTGCTCTTGCCTATGCCATTCGACTTAGCGGGGTGAATCAACTCATCATTACCAAGGCCGATATTCTTTCAGGTTTCGAAGAAATCAAAATTGCCACCCGCTATCAAGGCTTGGACAATCACCTATCACCCTACCCTGACAATTCAAGCGAGTGCATCCCAGAGTATAAATCGTTCCCGGGATGGAACCTTGCACCTAGCCAATCGTACAGCAACCGGCAGCAATTACCGCAGAACCTTCAAACTTATTTGAATTATTTGGAAGATCAACTCAATTTGCCAATTCGATGGATTTCCCTAGGTCCAGAACGCACTCAGGTTTTGGAATGCCACTAGAATTGGATGATCATTGGAAAATAAAGAACGCCAACAGCAGCACAATTATTAATACCTTGGAAATTCAAATTCCAAAACACCTTAACGCCAAGGATATCTTGTTCGCGTTACTTCATGCTTACAAGGACGCCCCATACCTTGGGGCTCTATGGACTGCAAACGCCAACTTGACGGATTCTGATCCAAGTTCTCCGCCCGTATCTGAACATTTCCCTGAAGCGTATCATACCACCGATTGGATCTTTGGCGTGGGAATTACCTGTGATGATGTTGATTCAGAGCCATATACACAACACCGCGCCTTTAACTTTGAATCGTTTGAACTTATGCATCAGGCAAGGCCTGCCTTCCGCATGGGTTACTTTGCCTATGACATGAAAGAACAGTCCATGGACCAGGCATCTAACCTCCCACCTGCTATAGGAGATCCTAATTATGCTTTTTGGTTTAGACCTTCGTTACTATTGATTTATAAAAAAAATAAAATAACAATTAAAATTGATCTGCATCAGCAATACAATCAACTGCAACAAATTATCATTAACACATCAAAAGAAAAAAAATATAAGGAGAATTCAATTGACCCACAAATACATTCTACTGATCTTATTTCAGTAACATTAGGCAGTATTATGCATTGCACTACGGAATTTGAAGAATACAGCCAAAAGATTCAAGAAATTCGGCGTGAAATTAAGAAGGGGAATTTTTATGAGTTAAACTATTGCATAGAATGGAATGGCAAATACAAGATAACAAGCCCTGTAGACTTATGGAAAGGCATGGCTGAAAAATCAGGAGCGCCATTTTCAGCATTTATCAAAAACAAAGAATTTTATACGTTGTGTAACAGCCCTGAGCGATTTCTAAGAATCAATGGAAACCAAATGATGAGTCAACCCATCAAAGGAACTGCCCCCCGATCAAATGATATTGTGCTTGACCGTCAAATCCTTGAGGCTATGCAGAATAACCCCAAGGACCAAGCTGAGCATATCATGATTGTTGATTTGGTGCGAAACGATTTGACGCAATGCTCCGAACCTTTGTCAGTCAATGTTAGTGAATTATGCATTGCTTATTCATTCAAAACGGTTCACCAACTTATAAGCACCATCAAGTCTCAAAAGGATAAAGAGCATTCAATTGCCTCCATTTTGAACGCATGCTTCCCCATGGGCTCTATGACCGGCGCGCCAAAAGGCATGGTATGCAAATGGATTGACCGTCTAGAAAAGAAAAGAAGAGGGGTTTATTCTGGCAGTATAGGGTATGTCGACGAAAATGGTAATTTGGATTTGAATGTCATTATCCGAACTCTTCTATACGATGATTTAAACCATCAGCTTTCATTATCCACGGGTGGAGCCATTACCTGGGATTCAGATCCCCAATCAGAATGGGAAGAATGCCAAAACAAAGCAAAGGCTATTTTACAAACCGAAGTTTCGGCTTGAGCGAGGATGCAAATTTTTTGATAAAAATCAATGAGAGGCTTAAGCCTCAGCAGTGACTTCCACGCTAAAGACGGCTTTTATATCCCTGTAAAGCTCTACTTCTACCTGAAATGTACCTAACCCGCGGATTTCACCACGGATCGCCATTTTGCGGCGATCAATTTCATATCCTTTGGCTTGCAGTGCCTCGGCAATCATTAACGTGGTTATGGTGCCGAAAATTCGGTTATTCTCACCCGTCCGCACCTGAATGGTTAAGGTAAGTTCGGCCAATTTGGCAGCTAAGTCCGTGGCTGTATTGCGTAACCCTTCTTGACGAAATTCCGCTTGACGGACCGCTTCCGCGCGATCATTGAGGGCTGCACGGCCCGCTACCACGGCAAGGCCCTGAGGAATAAGGTAATTCAAGCCGTACCCGTTACGGACTTTAACCAGGTCATATTTGAAACCTAGGCCTTTGACGTCTTGTTTGAGGATGATATTCATGGTCTTTAAACTCGTGGAGTTAAAACTTATTGATAAAGCAGGTACAAATTAAGTCAAATCAACGCAAACCATCAGCCACATAAGGCAATAAGGCTAGATGTCTTGCTCTTTTGACCGCCTGGGCGACTTTGCGCTGGAATTTGAGCGAAGTTCCCGTTAAGCGACGGGGCAGCAGCTTGCCCTGCTCGTTTACCAATTTGAGCAAAAAATCTGGATCCTTATAGTCAATATAATGGATTCCATTTTTCCGGAAACGGCAGTACTTTTTGCGAGTTTCCTCCTTTACCGGGACGGTGGCGAAACTGTTGGTAATCATGGGTTAACCTCCTCATTTGCAGGAGCCTTGGGGGCTCGGGGTTTGCGACGGGACTCATTGTAAGCCACAGCGTATTTGTCAAGAGAGACCGTCAAGAATCGTAAAATCCTTTCGTCACGGCGCAATTCAAGCTCCAATTTATCTACAGCAAGACCATTGGACTTGAACTCGTAGAGATGGTAAAAGCCTGTGGCCTTTTTGCGGATGGGATAAGCCAGCTTGCGCAGGCCCCAATGGGCCTGATGCACCAGCTCGGCGCCGTTTTCGTTCAGCACCTTTTCGAACTTCATGACCGCCTCACGGACCATTTCCTCGGTCAGAACCGGGTTCAGGATGAGTACGGTTTCATATTGATTCATAGATCAACGGGGTTAAACCCGAAGTTTTCTTCGGGGTCGCAAATATAGGGAGAATATTCCCGAAATCGCCCACTCCACTTAACTTTGAGCAAATGCAAGGTTACCAGGTTTCTGCCCGCAAATATCGGCCCCCACGCTTTGAGGAGCTTGTTGGTCAGGGCCATATCACCACAACCCTGTGTAATGCCATAGCCAAAGGCCAATTGGCCCAAGCCTACCTCTTCTGTGGACCCCGAGGGGTGGGAAAAACATCGTGCGCACGCATCTTGGCCAAAACCATAAATTGCTCATTCCGGGGCATTAACCAGGAGGCTTGTGGTGAATGCCCGTCCTGCTTATCCTTTGACCAAGGAAGGTCCCTTGCCATCCATGAGTTGGATGCCGCTTCCAATAATTCTGTGGATGATATCCGATCTCTTGTTGAACAAGTTCGCTACCCTCCCCAAGGTAGCGAATTCAAGGTCTATATCATTGATGAGGTGCACATGCTCAGTACAGCGGCATTTAATGCCTTGCTCAAGACCCTTGAAGAACCCCCGTCCTATGCCAAATTCATATTGGCCACGACGGAGAAACACAAAATCCTTCCCACAATTTTGTCCCGTTGCCAGGTTTTTGATTTCAAGAGGATACGCCTTCAGGATATAGCCGATCGTTTGGCATTGGTGTGCCGTTCCGAAGAGATCAACTTTGAAGACGATGCCCTTCTGACCATTGCATCTCGTTCAGATGGGGCGTTGCGGGACGCATTAACTATGCTGGACCAATTAGCAGGATTCAGCGGAGGTAACCTCACCAATAGCCTCGTTTGCGATCAACTAGGAGTTCTAGATAAAGCCCTTTTTGTGGAATGCACTAGAACAATGTATGCCGGCGATCCAACGGTTACATTGCGGGCGCTTGATGCTATGGTTGCCCGTGGTTACGACTCCATTCTTTGGGTACTTGGAATGGCCTCGCATTTGCGTAACATGCTAATGGCCAAGACCCCGGGTACAACAGACCTAATCGATACCGGGCAAGAATACAAACACCAACTCATCGATCAAGCCCAAGGTACGAGCACCGATATGCTTTTGGCAGGATTGCACCTCCTCAACCAAGCTGAATTGCAATACAGACAGTCCAGGCAGCCAAGGCTACTCGTGGAGACCACGGTGATAAAAATCTGTTACTTGGCCCAAAGAGGGCAAAAAAACCCAAGCCACGAACCCGCTCAACGGACTGAACAACAAACTAAGCATGAAGCGCATCCCCTTCAAGGCATCACCTCCCGATTGCCGGTTGCCGACTTTAAAACGCCCGCTCAAGTCAAGGTCCAGACCAAAGTGCCATCAGAAACAAGCCTAAACATTGCTCAGGAACACAGCGCATCCGCAACAGGAAATTCTCGACCGCCATCGGAATCCAAAGAAATCTTCGGTAAGGAGTGTCTAAATAGCGAGGATATTCCACCCGCGCAAACCACCGGAACGGCAACCACCGTAGATTTCCTACACAGATTGCGGGGCCATCTAGGAAAAACACAGGACAACTCAAAACAAATTCCCAAAGAAAATGGTCATAAATGGTCTCCCCCATCACCCTCCTCAACCTGTCATAATCTCCTACAGTTGTGGCAATATCTAATCGAGGAGTGTAGAATCCATAATTTGGGCGGCTTGGAAGGTATTTTGAGCAGAAATGTCCCATTGGAAGGGAAGCAGGAGAGGAATTCTGATACCCATCCAAAGGCACTGAATGAGCCTACAATTTTGTCTATAATACTATATTCAGATACCGAAAGATCGTTGTTTGAAGCTGAAAAGCAGGGCATTTTAGACTATTTGGTGGAATTTGGCGACTTCGAAATGCGTCCTCAATGGGCCCTTCAACAACTAGAAAACAATGCCCAAAGAGAGAAATATCTTACCGAACCCGAAAGATTCAATCGGTTAAATGTTGAAAATGAGGATTTTAAGGATTTAAGCGTGCGGCTTAAATTATTTTTATTGTAAAAAGTTACAATTTAGTACAGAGTTCATATTATTTTTGGCAACTTAAAATTTTTTATATTAAATAATAACATTATGTCAGTTAAACTCAAACTCAAAAATTCCAAAGAAACTGCCCAGGTAGACGACAAAGTCGCTAAGTTTCTCAACGAAAACCCTTATTTGGTTAAAGTTGGATTTCTGGCCAATCTTCGTCGCCATTCCAGAGGATATGCCTTCTTCCAAAAAAATTGGCCATTAGGCGATGGAACCTACAAAAACGAAACCATTTACCTTCACAAACTTGTTGCAGAAATTTTCTGTAAGAAAAAGGCAACCAAAGAGCGTTTATTCGTAAATGTAATCAATAACAATCCATTGGATTGCCGCTTGGAGAATTTGGAATTTGCAACCCGCTCAGTAGTCGTTCGCAATGTGAACAAAACCGAAAATAAATTCGGTTATAAAGGAGTGATCAAAAGCGGTAATAAATTCAAAGCCATTCTTTTCAATAACCGTGTTCGCCTGGATTTGGGTTCCTTCAATACTGCAGCTGAAGCCTCTGCTGCCTACAAAAAGAAGACAGCTGAATTATTTGGTAAAGGTAAAAAATAATATCGCTCACAGAGGACAAGTTTTCCCTTGTTCAATAAAAATACCCTCCAATCTCGGAGGGTATTTTTTTTTTGGGAGATAATATAGGCAGATCCGGGAGAGGTGAAAGAAAAGATTACGCCTCAGAATTTATTTCTGTGGACGTATCTCCCATCCAACGATCGACCAAGACAGCGGTCATAGCGTCGCCTGTAACATTCACAACGGTTCGCATCATATCCAAAATCCGGTCAACGGCCACAATCAACGCTATACCAGCAGTCTCTAATCCTACAGATTGAAGGACGATCACCAACATCACCATCCCTGCGCCAGGAACACCGGCTGAACCGATTGAAGCAAGAGTTGCTGTTAGAACAATAGTTAATTGCTCAGCCCAACCTAAATCATGGCCAAAGGCTTGGGCAATGAAAACGGTCGCTACCGCTTGGTAAAGACTGGTCCCGTCCATATTCACAGTGGCCCCCAGAGGCAACACAAATGTTCTCACTTCTTCACGAACCCCCAACTTTTCGGCACACTCCAAGTTGACCGGCAAGGTTGCGTTGGAAGAAGAGGTGGAAAAAGCGAGCAGCTGGGCTGGGCTCATGATGCTGAAAAACTTGAGTGGATTATAGTTTCCAAATAAGCGCAACAAGGTCGCATAAACAAGCGCCATCATGACTACCAAGCCCAAAACAACGGTTAAGGAATAAACCGAAAGGGCGCCGAGGAGTTCCACGGCCTCTGCAGGTTCATCTCCAGCAAAATCAGCGATCAATGACGCGATCAAGGCAAATACCCCTAATGGAGCTAGAATCATGATCATATCCACCATAAAAAGGATGATGCGATTGAGTTGCCCGAACAAATCCCGAACAAGGTTGGTTTGTGAAGCGGGAAGTGACATAATGGCCACGCCCATGAACAAAGCGAAAAAAACTACTTGTAACATGGATGTATTATGAGAAAGTGCATGAAAAAGATTCTCGGGAACCATATTAATTACTGCTGCCAATGGCCCCTCTTCCTTGAAGGCTTCGGCATTGTCCAGTCCACCAGAACTAGTCGATTCGAAGCGTGCACGCAACTCATCCCTCTTGGTTTCGGATAAATAATCTCCCGGTCGGGTTAGGTTCACCGTTACAAGGCCAATGCTTACCGCACAAACGGTGGTCATCAGAAAAATCAACAAAGTCCGCCCACCCATACTAGATAGCTTGCGAAGATCTTTGAGGCCTGTGACGCCATCCACCAACGAAACCAAAACCAAGGGAATCGCCACTAATTTCAGAAGATTTACAAACACCGTGCCCACGGGCTTGACCCAATCCACCACCCATGAGGACCATCCGCCTGCCGATGAACTCAGCCCAAAGATCAAGCCCATCCCGATACCCATCAAAATACGTATATGCATAGGCCAGGGTTTTGACCCCTCGGACGGTTCCGCGCTTTGATCGGGCAAGTCCTTAGAGGGATGGTGCTTGGGGAAGACTTTCTTCATGGAGGTGAATTTCAAAAGGAGTTTTAGGCTGGAACAATTGTTTCAGGATCGGACAACGGATTTCATGAGGGTAGACAATTGAGCTGCAGGCCAAGCGAGCAAGTGATCAGCAATCACTACAGACATCATTGCCTCTACGATAGGAACAGCTCGTGGCACAACGCAAGGGTCATGACGACCATGGGCCTGCAAGGTCACTGGATTTCCTTGAAAATCAACCGATTGCTGAGGAAATGCTACCGTAGCCGTTGCTTTGAAGCCAACCTTAATCCACAAGGGTTGCCCATTGCTAATCCCCCCCTGTATTCCTCCTGAATGATTAGTTAAAGTTTCTATGGAAGACCACGTTTGGGTATCAGCCTTGAGAATCGCATCGTTGTACTCTGAAGCTTTGCCCACGCTCATCGCGAATCCACTCCCCAATTCAAATGCTTTGACTGCATTAATGGATAAAATAGCTTTGGCTAGATCAGCTTCCAGGCGGTCAAAAACCGGATCACCCAAACCAGGGGGCAAACCTTGGCACCAGCCCACCACCGTGCCACCGGTACTATCACCCGCTGAACGAACCTCGTCAACATACGCCTCCATGTTGGAGGATGCGACAGGGTCAGGACAGCGGACAGGAGATGCCTCTATCTGTTCCTTAGTGAAGGGACAAAGGCGGTGAATCTCATAGCCTGAAGCCGTGGCTTGTGGCGAAAATCCTGGAGGAAAGGGAACCTTTAAAGCATGAGGTCCAACGGAATGAACCCAAGCATAACAACGAACACCTATGCAATCGAGCAGGGCGGCGGCCACTGCACCAGCCATGACACGAGCAGCAGTTTCCCGTGCGCTACTCCTTCCCCCACCACGATGATCCCGGTAGCCGAACCTCGCCATCACCGTAAAATCAGCATGCGATGGTCTGATTTGATCACGAAGACTATTGTAATCTTCAGGCTTGGCATCACGGTTCGGAATAACCAAGGTCAGAGGGGCACCTGTGCTTAGTCCTTCAAACAAACCCGATAGGCATTCCACCCGGTCCTCTTCGTTTCGAGCAGTGGTCATCCGGCTTTGGCCAGGTCGACGACGATCGAGTTGTTCTTGAACCCTGTTCAAATCAAGCGGTAAGCCTGCAGGGATACCATCCACTACAACACCAATCACCGGACCATGGGATTCCCCAAAGGAGCTAATCCGAAAATTTCGTCCAAAACTGTTTCCTGGCATACGCTAATTTAAGGACATCAAGGTATATCCAAATTTGGCCCAATCCTCCCAATAACTTGGATAAGACTTTCGAACCACATCTGGCTCATCAAGGGGTATAGGCAGATCTGGCAACGCAAGCATGCTTAATGCCATGGCTATCCGATGATCACCGAAACAGCGGAACACAGGAAAAGAATTGCCACTGATTTGCCCATAGCCTTGACTAGTAACGAAACGTTGAGAATAATCTTTCCACGAACTAGGCGGGGTGATGATTATACCCTCAAGCGCAAGTGGTCCATTCGGAATACCCAACAAATCCAGATTATACATCAAGGCCTGTATTCGGTCGCTTTCCTTGTATCGGAGATGACCAATGCCGATAATTTCCAAGGCATTGCCTGACAGGAGCGCCCACATGGCCAAGGCCGGAACCATATCCGGAAAATCCGTCGCCCTAATTCGCCAAATCCCATCGCTCTTACTCACTATGGAAGTGGCCATATCATGGCCTCCATCCGAATCCTTGCCGACAAGACCTTGATCTCTGCCCAAAGAGTCAATGGTCCAACTGCGATTATCCGGGTTGAAACTAACGGAAACCCTAGGAGCAAGCAGAGGCAACAAATCCAAAATAATACGATCAGCTTGGTTGCTTTCGTTGGTCAAAATCTTAACCTCTAAATGCTGACAAAGAGGAACCTCGGCTTGCCGCCAAATCCAAAACGAAGCGGCGCTCCAATCACCTTCAACAAGAAATGATGAATTTTCCGTGCCTTCATGTCGAAGAGGCAACCCCTGAACTTGATAAGGCCGATTGGAAAAATAGCGAACGGAATTAGCAGAATTATCCAAAAAGAAACCAGCTTCCTTCATTTCCTTGACGGTCATTTCCAAATAAGGCTTGGAAGAAAGGGCCTGGGCTGGACAAGAAATTACCCATGGGACATTTTCATTCAAATCAATATTAGCACCCAAGAGCGGCGCAACCAAAACCAGAGCTGAGATGAATTGGGAACTGGTACCCGCATCCAAACGCAAATTCCTCCTAGTCAACAAAGAGGGTTGAATCTTCAAGGGCGGGTAACCTTGCTTGGCGAGGTATTCAATGTTGGCGCCGCAAAAGACCAAGGCATCAACCAAATCGCCTATGGGCCGCTCATGAGCTCTGCCAGAGCCTTTCAAAATTCCTCTACAGCCTTGTGCAACCAAAAAGGCGAGACCAAAGCGCATCACCGTGCCTGCTTCGCCCGCTTCCCAAAGATGATCGTCGGGTTCTTGATGACCTCGCTGACGTTGCAAGAAAAAGCCTTGAACCAAAGACCACGCATCTTGAACATCCTTTGGCCAAGTGGAATCAAAATCAGTGTTATGAAAAGGCTGACCTTGGACGGCGCGAATGAATATTCGCCGTATTAGCTGACTTTTGGACGGCGGCAATCTCAACGACACTACCGAAGGAAGCCGCGTTGGACTGCCTTGAAAGGTTAATTCACCCGGACTCTTCAATAGACTTGGAATAGACAATAGGGAAGCTATGGAATGAATACCTTGTGATCCAACGGATTTGACAACCAAATTTCGTACAATTCCTTCACGATCTGGGTATCGATTGCAATACCCGTTTGGCCATGACCTGCTTTGATCGGAAGAGACCAAGCGATTTGACCATAGCGGATTTTCTTGTCTTGCAACATAAAATCCCAAACAGTATTCCAAGGCGGGAGTACAATCGAGGTTGATTCATCAGCATAGCCGCTGAATGGCGCCAATAATCGTAGAAATTCGAGAATGGGCAGTACCTCGCCTTCATGCAGACAAATACCTTGAGCCGCTAAATTCAATTCAAAGAGCATGCCCAGCCAAACGGCCTGGCCATGGCTGAAACCAACAGGTGATGACTCGAGGGCATGGGCCAAAGTGTGCCCATAATTAAGTAAACGACGCAAATCGCGTTCGTATGGGTCTTCTTGAACAATTCGAATTTTGACCCGTAATGCGGCATCAATAAGGCCTTGGTCAGGCAGCGGCATTAAACCCGATGACTCCTTGTTTGTTAGATCATAGCTGCTCCAAAATGCCTTGACCTCTTGAAACAAAACAGCATCGCCAATGATTGCGTGCTTGAATATCTCCACCCAACCATCAAACCGTTGCCTTTCGTTCAAGGAATACAACGAAGAAAAATCGTATATCCAATGCGATGGCCAATGATATACCCCAACACTGTTTTTGACTCCACCAAAATTTATGGCGGTTTTACCCCCCCATGCTGCATCTACCATGGCCAACAACGTCGTTGGCACGGAGACCCACCGAATTCCTCTTTTGAAAAGTGAGGCCGCTAGCCCGCCGACATCGCTTAGAGCTCCTCCGCCTACAACAACCAAAACAGATTCCTGATCAGCCTGATACTTGAGCAAAAAATCAAGGATTGAGGATAAGGATTCCCACGATTTGCTTCCCTCACCTGAATTCACCACGTATAAAGGCCCATCCACCACAACCATCAGGGGTCTCGCATAGACCACCGTGTTGGGGTCTGCCATGTACAGACACTTAGAAGGACGCGTCGCAGCGGCCCAATCTGCCCAAGCTACAGCGCTTTGACTGAATCGGGGCGGTATACTTCCAATTGGCGACGTATACTCTCCTGATGCATGAGTTGCAACCATTTGATAAGAAATGAAGCATCCAAACCGATAGCCTGACCTGCAGATGTTCGGGTATTTAAAATTTGTTCCCAACGACGAGGTTGCAGAATTGGTAAATCAAAATTCTTTTTGAGTTCACCCAATTGATGACTGAGCTCTAACCTCCGAGCAAGCAAGTTCAGCAATTCATCATCCAAATAATCCACTTCCTGCCTCAATTCTCTCAATCCGATAATTTCTGAGGGGTCATCCATATCAATTTTACGGAATTTCAATCCGTTCAAGGTATCTGCTAATTGGGCGGGGGTAAGTTGTTGATCCGAGTCGGACCAAGCGTGGGCAGGATCGTGATGAACCTCCAGCATCCAACCATCGTAACACAAATCCAAGGCTATTTGAGCAAACTCCGGAACCAGCCTTGCATCCCCGGTAATATGACTGGGGTCGCAATACATAGGCAGATCCGGTCTGCGGCGTCGCAATTCGATGGGGATTTCCCATTGGGGCATATTCCTGTACGGACTTCTTTCAAAAGGAGAAAAGCCGCGATGCACCAATGCAATTTCATGAAGGCCCAAAGCCTCCAAGCGTTCCACCGCCCCCAACCAAAGTTCCAAATCTGGATTGATTGGGTTTTTGACCATAACGGGCAAAGGTGAACCTGCCAGAACCTTGCCAAGCTCATCCACTAGGAAAGGATTAACTGTAGTCCTAGCACCAATCCAAACGACGTCCACCCCGAATTTCAAAGCAGCCTCCGCCTGTGATGGCTGGGCAACTTCTATCGCCAATAGTAAATTTCTTTCGCGGGTCATTTCTCTGACCCAACGCAGCCCTTCCTCTCCTACCCCTTCAAAACGATTGGGTCTGGTTCGAGGCTTCCATATCCCTGCCCTTATTAGATCAGGTGCAAGAGGTAACAGTCCATTGAGGGTTAATTCAAATTGGACTGGAGTTTCGGCAGAGCAGGGCCCAGCAATCAAGAAGGGCCTAGGGGCAACGTTTGCCGGCTGCACCGATTTACGCAGAATTCTCGGCTCGGATATCGTCGAGTCCGCAGAGAACAAAACTGGATTTAGGGTGCCCATGATTTCTTTAGCAAAGAAACAACAGACACGACCAAAGGTTGCGTATGGCTATTTTTGGGGCTGTGCCAATCCCGAATCACCCCCCGGAACGTTCCCCCGCCTACCGAAAGCTGACGCGGCAGGTCTTGCGGCGGAAACTATGGCTATTCGGCATCATGAACCAGGCCAAAATTGTGCAAATTCTAGGGTTCTTAGCCAAGTGGGCCTTAAAATTGCGATTTCCTGTACGGGGAATTATTCGCGCAACGGTTTTCAAGGAATTCTGTGGGGGCGAATCACTTCAAAAATCATTACCCAAAATTGAACAACTTCACCGATTAGGGATAGGGAGTATTCCGGACTATTCGGTGGAAGGGTTGAACAGCGAAGAGTTAATGGACGAAACCTTGGTCAGGCTGCAGGAAGCCTTAACTTTTACAGCCAATCATCCTGAAACGCCCCTCTTTGTTTTCAAGGTAACAGGCCTAATCCATTCCAATTTGTTAGAGGCCCGTGGAAATCAGACTTTAACCGACCCAATTCAGCTCCAATCGTACCAACGAGGTCAAGATAGGGTCACAACTTTGCTACGCATGGCATCTCAACTGCAATGCCCCGTCATGATTGATGCTGAAGAAAGCTGGCTTCAAGACCCCATCGACCAAATCGCCTTGGAGGCTTCTATGGAATTTAACCGGTCCAAGGCCATCGTAATCCAAACTCTTCAAATGTACCGCCATGATCGATTGGATTATTTACGACATTGCCTGAAGCATGCCGAAGAGGCTGGCTATATTCCTGGCTTTAAAGTAGTTCGTGGTGCCTACATGGAAAAAGAACGAGACAGAGCCGGCCTGATGGGTTACACAGACCCCATTCAACCCGACAAATCTGCCACAGATCGGGACACGCATTCAGCCATCCATATTTTGTTGCAACACCCTAGAGCGTTCATTTGTCTAGGAACGCACAACCGATCGAGTTGCGTTTGGGCTACTGAATTAATGAATCAATTCAATATAGCAACCAACAGTGATCGAATCATTTTTGCCCAGCTCTTGGGGATGAGTGATTCCCTATCGGTGGAATTGGCCGATGCAGGGTACATGGTAGCCAAATACCTACCCTTTGGACCAGTGGACAAGGTTTTACCCTATTTACTCCGCAGAGCCAGTGAAAATTCTTCGGCTGCAGGAGAATTATCAAGAGAATACGCTTTGTTGCTGGCTGAACAAACGCATCGACGTCAAGAGTCTAGCGTTGCAAATCGAACCAGTTCCGCCGCCTAATTAGGCGCAGATCCTGCAGCATTTGACCTTTGGCGTTGATAGTGAAGGTGTATGACTTGTACGTCCCGAATGGAACCAGGTTAAGACTCATTTCCCAACAATGCAAATCTCTGTACAAATTAACCACCGTTGGGGTAAGCTTCAGGGAAACTAGGTCAAAGCCTGAATTAAAAGCAATTTTCCACAAGCGGGTCAAGGAAAGGTCACCATTAAAAGTCAAAGACTGTACCCATTGTTGGTCTTTGGGGTTGAGCGCCTGATACGTCAGGTTATAATTAAAATTTAACCGATACGGGACATTCCAATCGATAAACATACGATACCCGTACCGTTGAAAATCATCCCATACGGACGAATCTCCTCGGTCCCATAAGACCGGTGGCATTCCCATTCGGTTGCTGGCTGAGCTCCCGGAGGCTGCACCTCCTAACCCACCGCTTACCGTAAAGTTGGCTTGGGAGAGGTTCACAGGCCTCCACCATTTTTCGGATGCTAACCAACGGTTGATCAGTCGTTGATCAGTATTCCTTTGGTAAACATCCCAAATACCAGAAAAGAGCAAACTGAATCGGTCATTAAATTGCGTTCTCCCTCCCCATTGAATCGAGGACATTTTCAGGGAATCGGCATTGAAATTATAGGCCCCTCCAAAGCGGAAGGAATCAAAGAGTTTACGACGCAGAAGGACTTCACCACTGTCACTGTGGCTCCTGGTTTTGAATTCTAAATTATTGTCAATACTCCAATTAAGGGATGCAGAGCCGCCAGCGCCAGCCACTCCGTAGCCAAATCCCGCATACGGACTGTAGGTGCGCGTATTGCCTTGTCGATCCACTTGGACGGTCCTGTAAAAGCCAAAACGATCAGCACCGAAATCTGGCCTCCAACCGAATGAAATTTGGGGGTTAATCACATGCCGAATTGCTGCAATCGGTCCTTTGGAGAATTGGAGCAACCCGAACAAACGCGTATTCATCAGCATACTGAATTGGTAATCATAGTTACGAAAAAAACCGCGCTCAGTATCCGCGATGGCCTTGCCCAACACCGTGTCGTAGGTCAGTACCGAACGGCGGTTAGTCCAACGTTCCTGGTAGGCAAAACCCGGTGTGATTTGCACAAAATTCCCCAATCGGAAAGAGGAAGTCGAAAACGGTAAATTATGTTGCAAACCTGCATCCAAATTTCGAATCGCATTCGAAGGATTGAAGAGGGAATCCGCGACATTCAATGAAGATCTCAAATTAGACTGATACGTAAAACCGATTTTCTCAAACCATTTCTCGGCACCGATGGCTGTTTTTTTACGGAAAGGCTGAACCCTGGCAATATTCAAGTTGCCTTCAGGAAAATTGATTTGCAGACGCCTGGTTTGCGTATTCTGGGAATGTCTGGCAGCCAAGTTTAACTGGATCGGTTTACCAGGAAATGAGCGACTGTACGAAACGGATGAATTCAACTGGTTATTCAGAAAGTCCGTTGTGGAGGGTGTATTGTTCCTTAGAAAATTGCTAGTGCCTGCCTGCACGGAAGCCGAAAATCTTCGGTACGGATGAGCCCTAGCGTCCTGATTATGCTGCCAAAAAACCATGAAATCTCGCTGGCGACTGAAATCCCTAGCCTTTGGATCCCCGGATTGGAGATTGCTCCAATTGATGTTCAATCTACCGGATGATCGATATCTTTTGTTATAACCCAAGGTAGGGTTCACCCTCCACCCCCCGTAAGCATAAATATCGCCGCGAAGACTTAGGTCCATCGTAGGACTAATCGGCCAATAATACCCTCCGTTGCGAAGAAAAAAACCAAACTGCGGCGAGTTCCCGTACTCCGGAAACAATATGCCTGCTTTCTGACCTCGCATAAGCGGAATTATCGCAAAAGGCAAGCCTATAGGCAAAGGAATATCCAAGGCTACCAACCTCGATGGCCCCGTTATAATCCTCTTATCTGGGATAAGCTTCGCCTTGCCCAATTGAAGATGGAAATGAGGATGACGAGTATCCGAGCAGGTCGTAAACAACGTGTTGCGTACATACATATCGCCCTGAGGAACCCTTTGGACTTTGCGACCAATCACATAGGCCTCGCCTTCACGCGTTACCAGCTCCGTGATTTTTCCGCGTCCGGCAACCAAATCGTATTCCATCGAATCGGCCACAAAACTTTGTGAACCGTCCACAAAACGTGGGGTATCGGCCATACGCCCCAAACTATCCGCAATAGGCAAAGCCTTCAGAGACCTAGTTCGCCAATTTTGAAAAGCCCTGCCACTTTGCAGCTCCATGTTCCCAAAGCGAATTTTGACCTTCCCCATCAACTGGGCCTGATTGGAATTGAAATCCACCAAGATGGAATCCGCCGCCTCATAATCCACTGATTGTTCGGGCTCATCCTTGGATTTGGCCCTGAGGCTATCGTTCATTGCAGGGATTTCTTGAGCGAAACTCTGGAACGTAGATGCGACGACAAAGGCCAGGAATAGACCCACTAATCGGAACGAGGGAGAGCAATGTCCTCGAAACAGGTTGGGAAGTAACACCGCTTCCCTAGATTTGCTAAACAAAGTTGTCAAGACCCAATGGCTTACCTTCATCGAACCTCAAAACTACTTCAACGGCAGCCTTGGACCTCATGGTTCCGGGGAATCGCTATGGTTGGCCTGTTTTGGAGCCTTGGTTGCCCTACTTTGGGGGTCAAAGCGTATACCGTGCATCGAATCGTTCTGGATGCGGGGCATGGCGGCCATGATAGCGGTTGCCTAGGGAAAGGTTCCCTCGAAAAAGTAGTAACCCTGGAAATTGCACGTAAAGTAGCCGAGCAACTGCGCCGCCGAATCCCAGGGATTCAGGTACATCTTACCCGCAGCGATGACAGATTCATAGAGCTCCACGAAAGGGCGGGAATAGCCAACCGGCTTAATGCGGATCTTTTTGTATCCATTCACTGCAACAGCGGGGGGGCCAAAGCTCACGGGACTGAAACCTTCACCCAAGGATTGCATGTCACCGGAGCCAACCTCAATGTAGCCAAACGAGAAAATTCCGCGGTTCTTATGGAGAGCAATTACCTGGAGCGATACGACGGCTTCAACCCCAATGACCCGACAGCCCATATCATTTTTGAACTGTTCCAAAGCGCCTACCGATCTCAAAGCTTGGAATTGGCCCGACTCATCGAACAAAAATTCGTTCATCATACGGGGCGACATAGCCGAGGGGTCAAACAGGCTGGCTTTTTGGTGCTCTACCGAACCACCATGCCCGCCGTACTTATCGAAACAGGGTTCTTAACCCATCAAGAAGAAGAGCAATTCATGCGCTCAGAGCAAGGTCAAAACAAACTTTCGCTGTCCATCGCTGAAGCAATTGAGCAATACCACCACAAGAACAATCCTTAATTCAGGGAGTTCTCTAACTAAAACCAACCCATGCGAAAGATACCCAAGGAAGTTTGGATCGGACTGTTTGCCACGATGGCATTGACCTTGTTGTTCGTTGGAATTAATTTCCTGAAAGGCGACGATATTTTTACTGGCCGTAACACATATTATTCGCTATTTGATGATGTAAAAGGTCTTAAGACCGCAGCCCCCGTCTTGTACAAGGGCATCAAAACAGGCACCGTTACCGAGATTGAGCTTCTTCCCGAACAGAACACTGTTTTGGTCACCGTGGAGGTATCCAAGCGAGTTAGTCTTCCGACAGGAACTCGGTTGAAATTAGTCAGCACCGATCTTTTTGATACCAAAGCCTTGCAAATCGAAATAGGCCAAGATACCAAAAGCAATTACCAGCATCGAGACACCCTCCCTGCCGAAATCGCCCCCAGCCTCATTGAAAATTTGGTAGGCGACCTAACACCGCTCAAAGACAAAGTTGAAACTAGTCTCACCAACCTCAACCGTATTTTGGAAGCCGTGGAGGAAGCCAAAATTCGGCACAGCCTTGCCCAGTTGGATGAGGGAAGCACCAACCTAAACGAATTAATTCGCGATAGCCGTACACCCATACAGAAAACCCTTATCGATCTTCAACGTCTCTCCGAAGATTTGCGGCAAGATCAGCCTCTCCTCAAAGCTTCCATCCAAAATTTCAAATCCTTCTCCGATTCGTTGTCCCAATTGCGGCTCAAGCAAACTGTCAACCAAGCTGAACTAGCTTTGGCTTCTACAAGGCACCTCATGGACCGTATCCAAAGTGATCAAGGTACTTTGGGGAAATTAATGAAAGACAGTTCATTGTATTATAACCTTCAACAAAGTACCCAGTCCCTGAACTTATTACTCACCGATTTGCGTCAAAACCCAGGTAGGTATGTCCAAGTTACGGTCTTTGGACGCAAAAACAAAGATTCCAATGCCAAGCCCTGATCTATTTTCTTTCTCTGACTATTGGATAACAATCCTTTGAATTGCACGTGAGCCCGATGAAAAAATTGCCTCTAGGAGATAGGTGCCCGCAGGGACGTTGAGGTCAAATTGATTCTTGCCTTCATGCCCATGATAAATTTTGATATGCCTACCGCTTAGATCGGTAAGGAGCAAATCAGCAGAAGAAATCAAATCCACTTTCAATGTGCCATGGCCAGGATTGGGGTAAGGATTGAAACTTTGGATATTCAACCCCTCCAAGCCTACGCCTAAGGTCGCCAATCTTGAAATAGAGGAACTTGTACCTTTGAGGATGGCATTCGATGGATCCAAGGTAACATTGGCCACTTGACGAGGAACACGGATACGCTGCAGGCCCAAGGCAGGTTCCACTTGAATGACCGATGGGGCTTGACCCGGACCAGAGGTGATTAATCCCAAAGGTAGTTTGTTACGAAAAACCGGGGTCGCCGAGGGGGCGGTCACGGTCTGGCTCATTTGAAGCCATAACACCGAATCGCGCCAATTCCACTCAATATTGTAGGTAGGATGACCTTCTCCGTACACCCAGTCTTGGAAAAAGTTCTGTAGGGGTAACGCCGTTCTCTGCTCCATGATTTGACGAAACTCATCCGTGGTGGCCACGGAATGTCTTTTGGCTTGAAGGTACTCTCTAACGGCTGGGAAGAACAACGAATCGTCCCCGATTTCGTTGCGAAGCATATGCAGAACTGCAGCACCTTTCTTGTAAGTCAGCGATGAAGAAAAAATCCTGTTCACATTCGTTATCCCCGATGCCGGAACATAGACCGACCCCGTTGTTGCCGAACGAGCCGAATTGTGCGTGCTGTTCATCCAGTCGCTAGCCGATGTCTGCGAAACGAGATATTGACGGTGGAGGTATTCGCAATAAGAGGCCCAACCTTCGTTTAGCCAAATATCATTCCAGTTGGCGCAGGTGACCATGTCCCCAAACCACTGATGGGCCAATTCATGGGCAATCAAATCCATACCAAAGCTTCCCATGGTGCTCATAGTTTGGTGCTCCATCCCGCCCCCTAAGGGCGCCATCATATGCCCGTATTTTTCGGTATGAAATGGATACAACACAAATAAATCCGAAAAATTCTCAATCATGGCCCCGGTGCTGTTCAGGGCATTCCTATTAAAATTAAGACAAGAATTCCCGGAAGAATTGTTGGCATTGTAAATCCAATGTTGAATCAGCACGGAATCATTAGCAAGCGCGGTGGGGTGAGCCCAACTCAAATGCTCGGTATAATCGGCAACCGAAAAAGCCATCAAATAAAAAGCCATGGGTATACGGCTTCTCCATTTGTATTTGCGTCTATTGCTCGTTAGCGTATCAACCCCGATAAGCAAACCCGTTGAGGCCACTTTGTTAGGAGAAACGCTGGTACCGTCAAAGAAAATAGAGTCAATCTTGTCCCAAAGATCCTGTTTGCAAGGGAACCAATCCGGTGCCGAGAAAGGCTCCGACAAAGTCCAGGTCACATTGACCCCCCATGTTTGTGATGCAGCCGAGCTAACCCCACTGAAGAAACCTCCGCTAGGCGGAGTACCATGATAGAATACACGGCAGGTCACCTGCATTCCCGCATCTAAATTGCTGAGCAATGGAACACGAACCACATCATTCAACCTGGACAATGTGGAGGGAAGGTAACGAATTCCGTTGATTTGAACAGAATCTATGTTCATGAAACTCCTCAGTTCAAACCAAAAAGTATCCATAACAGGCGATGTAACGGTCGAACGAAACATCACATCCCCTGCAATCGCTGTGGAGGTATTGGTCAAGGATAGGTTAAAATGGTAGTGATGAATATCGTAGGTATCCCCGCCTCGATTGATAGCCGATGCCCTAAGGCTCATACGGTTTCGCATTTCAATCCCGGCTCTCGCTCCCTTGAGGGTTGCGCAATCATGGTCTTCAGCCTCCACAATAAGCCGTGATTCTCTAAATTCCATCGAGGCCATGGCCTTGTGAGGTACAAAAGCCAATGCAGCAAACCAAAGGGCAGCAGTGATTTGGCGCATAGTGGTATTGAAAAAAAGTGAATTGAGCCTATCAAATAAAGTGGGCTGCATAGAAAAGTTTATTTAAGGATAATAACTACGAAGTAACAAGCCAATCGCCTAATTGTTGACCTCGACTTAATTTAGAAAAATGCCCGTCCAAGGCAAGAAGTTCAGCGTGACTACCTTCTTCCACGATGCGGCCCTCTTTCATGACCAAAATTCGGTGGGCAAACCGCAAAGTAGACATTCGATGGGCAATCAACAAGGCATTACGACCTTGGACAAAGGCCTCGATTCCCCTTTGGACCAGGGCCTCGGTAGCGGAATCCACCGATGCGGTAGCCTCGTCCAGTATGAGGAGATCAGGCTGCCTAACCAAAGCGCGAATCAACGCTACCAATTGCTTTTGACCAGCAGAAAGCCCAGCACCCCTCTCGCCAACAGGGGTAAGCAAGCCCATAGGTAGGGACTCTACAAAATCAAGGAGATTAAACTCCTGAACCCTCTGCACTACCATTTCCATTGTGATGGTGGAATCATACAGAATGATGTTATCCAGCACTGTTCCACTGAAGAAAACAAGTTCCTGCGGCACATAAACAATGCGTCTACGCAATTGCCTCAAGGTCATTTCCGAGTGAGGCAGGCCGTCTAGCAGAATACGTCCTGTACTTGGTTCATAGAACCTAACCAGCAATTGCGCTAAGGTGGACTTACCGCTACCACTGCTCCCCACCACCGCCCAAACCTCGCCCGGTTTCATATGCAATTGAATATCATGGAGGACCTTGATATCCTCTCGGTATCCAAAATTCAAATTTTGAATTTGTAAGTCTATGCCCTTTGTGGGTTGATCTGAGGAATTATTGGTTTCGGCTGGCCATGCTTTCAAATCAATCAATTGAAAAACCCTTGAAGATGCGATGATGCCCATTTGAAGGGAATTAAATTTGTCCGCTAATAGTCGCAATGGCCTAAACAACTGATTGATATAAACCAGAAAGGCCACCAAAACGCCAGTAGACAAAGCTCCATCCTGCACCCTAACGGCCCCGTACCATACCATCAATCCCATGGCCAAGGCCGTAAGGACCTCTACTACCGGAAAGTATACAGAATAATACCATACCCCCTTCAAATGTGCTTGGGCCAAACCTTCGTTCTCTAGTCGGAAGGCCTTGTTCTCCTCCTTCTCTCGATGAAACAGAGGAATAAGTTGCAAATTGCTGAGGCGCTCCTGGAGGAAAGAATTCAAGGATGAGGTCCGTGAACGCACTTCAGTGAAGGATCCATGAACTTTTTCTTTGAACCACCACGTCACCCATAACAACAATGGCATCACCATCAAACTCACCAAGGTTAGTCGCCAATCGGTATAAATCATGACCGATAAAATGACGATCAATTGCAAAATATCCCCAGCCATCGTCAAGAATCCCTGGGCAAATAATTCGGCAATGGCCTCCAAGTCGTTGATCACCCTGCTTCCCAATGCGCCTACCGATCTTGATTCATAAAAACTTGGACGATAACGAGATAAATGTTCAAAAAGCTTGCGTCGCAAATCTTTGACTACGGACTGCCCCAATTGAACACTCCAAAAACCGAACAGGTACCTTAGGCCGGATTCCGCAAGCAGCAAGGCCAAAATTATCCACCCGTATTGGGCCAATGTATCCAAATCCTTTTGCGTCATGGGCCCGTCCACGGCTTGTTGAATCAACCATGGCCGTAGAGGGGCAGTTCCTGCAAGAACAATGGCCAAAAGAACTGTTCCGCTCAGCAAGAAGCCGTACAGTTTCATTTCGCCGAACAAGCGCTGCAAGGCTTTGGCGGTCCCAACCCCTGGCGCCTGGAATTCTTCGGAAGGGGACTTCATGAAGGTTTTTGAATTATACCGTCAGGATATTCTACATGAACCAAACAAAGACCATGAGCCGGTGCCGAGGTGCCTGCATCCGATCGGGTTCCTTCATTCAAGAGGTCGATGATTTGATGATAAGGGCGGTAACCTCTGCCTACTTCCATCAAAGTACCCACAATTGCCCGGACCATGTTGCGAAGAAAGCGGTTGGCTCGGATCTCAAAAACCGCCGATTGATCTTCATTCAGTTTCCAATGCGCATGGGTCAAATTGCAAAGGCCGTGTTGCTGTCCACCGCCAGCCCTTGCGAAACAGCTATAATCACGGTTGCCCGGCAAAAGAGCCGTTGCCTTGATCAAAGAATCCCAATCTGGGCAGGCAGGAATCTGCCAGGAATACCGCGCTTGGAATGGATCCTTGACCCAATGAATTCGGTATTGGTAGGTCCTGAACAGGGCTGAATACCGGGCATGCGCGGAAACGGGAACTTGAAAGACCCGCTGGATCACCAAATCGTTAGGCAACATTCGGTTAAGAACCCTAATCCCATCCTCCACCTGGCCTCGCAACAAGGAACGAAGGTCCTCCTTTGCATCCCAATGAGCGAAAAACTCCGATGCATGCACCCCTGTATCGGTACGGCCTTGACCCGTAAGAAAAACGGGTTCCCCCGTAAATTGAGCTAAGGCATTTTCGATGAGCTCCTGCACCGTCATGGCATTGGGCTGACGCTGCCAACCATGATAGGCCGTCCCATCATAAGCCAGCTGAATGAAGTAACGATTCATGGTCTGCGGGTGATCACCATCATGATGGCCTTCGCAAGGCTTCCACCACAAGGGCCGCACCCTGACCCACCCCAACGCACATTGTGGCAAGACCGTAGGCTTTCTTACCAGGGTAACGATGCAAAGCGTGCAAAAGAGTGGTGGTGATTCGTGCCCCGGAACATCCCAAAGGATGGCCCAAGGCAATAGCGCCTCCATGAACATTCATATCTTCCAAGGGTAAACCCAACTCACGTTGACAAGCCAAGGCCTGCGAGGCAAAGGCCTCGTTTAATTCAACTAGACCCAGGTCTTTGGCCTGCAGTCCAGCACGACTCAATGCTTTGAGGACTGCAGGTACCGGACCCATGCCCATACAAGCAGGGTCAACTCCTGCCACCGCCATGGAAACCACACGGCCTATGGGTTCAAGTTGATGACGCTTGACGGCCGATGCACTTGCCAACAGCAGCAAAGCTGCGCCATCATTAATACCAGAAGAATTACCGGCGGTCACCGTCCCACCCTCTCTAAACACGGGCTTCAATTGGCTGAGTTTGGCCCTGTCCCCCAAACGAGGATGCTCGTCTTGCGCAACCCACTGTGTTTGGCCCTTGGAAACTTGCGTAGGGGTCGCAATTCGTTCCCGGTCAAAAGCGCCTGACGCTTGAGCTGCTGCATATTTCTCCTGCGATGCTTGAGCAAAATCATCTTGATCCACTCGGCTAATTTGGTACTTCTCTGCCACATTTTCGGCCGTTTCACCCATACTGTAGGGATGATGCAGCCCCTCCCAACGCGGATTCGTGAAGCGCCAACCCAAAGTGGTATCGTGGATCTCCGGTTGCCGACCAAAGGACTGTTCAGGCTTGGCCATTACCCAAGGGGCCCGACTCATGCTCTCCACCCCACCCGCTAAATAAAAATCACCCTGACCCATGGCCAAGGCCCTGCTCGCATCCATGATGGCTTGCAGGCCGCTGGCGCACAAACGATTGACCGTGACTCCGGCCACAGAGACCGGCAAACCGGCCAGCAAAACGCTCATTCTGGCCACATTTCGATTATCCTCCCCCGCTTGGTTGGCTGCCCCTAGAACCAATTCCTCAATTAGTTGAGAGTCAAGATCGAGATGACGCTCCATCATGGCCTTTACTAAATGGGCGGCCATATCATCGGGCCTCATGCTTGATAATGCCCCCGCGTATTTCCCGATGGGTGTTCGCAGAGCGTCCAAAATGAAAACTTCTTCCATGACACAAAACTGCGAACAATTCCTCTCAAAACACCAAAAAGATACAAGAATCGGACAAATTGACACAACAAAGCCATATCGGTTATTCTGGCACAAGGTTTGATTGCCCATGGCCAAAGCCCGTCCCCATGACTCAAACAACCACCAAAAAAGGTAATATTTCGGTCCACACCGAGAACATTTTTCCACTTATCAAAAAATCGCTTTACTCCAATCAAGAAATATTCTTGAGGGAATTAGTCAGCAACGGGGTAGATGCCTGCCAGAAACTTTCTGCCCTCGCCTCCATGGGAGAAGTTCAAGGCGAAATTGGGGAATTACAAGTTAAAGTGCGATTGGATAAAGATTCCAAAACTATCACCATTTCCGACAATGGCTTGGGATTAACCGAGGAAGAAATTGAGAAATACATCACGCAGGTTGCTTTCTCGGGAGCCACTGAATTCATCGAAAAGTACAAAGACAAATCCGACCTCAATCAAATTATTGGTGCTTTTGGATTAGGATTTTATTCAGCGTTCATGGTCGCTGACAGGGTGGACATTCACACCTTGAGTTACAAAGAAGGCTCTGCGCCTGCTCGCTGGTCCTGCGATGGTTCCACCGAATACGAAATTGGGATTGGGGAGCGAAGCGATCGGGGCACTGACATTATCCTGCATGTTTCGGAGGATGCTGCAGAATACCTTGATGAATGGAGGCTCAAAGAAATTCTACGTAAATATGGGAAATTCCTTCCAGTAAAAGTAATGTTCGGCGAAGAACATATTAACGCGACCAGTCCTCTATGGACCCGCAAGCCTGCCGATCTCAACGATGAGGATTACCAGAATTTCTACAACGATTTGTATCCAATGGCCGAAAAGCCTTTGTTTTGGATACACCTGAATGTCGATTATCCTTTCAATCTGACGGGAATTCTGTATTTCCCCAAATTGAGAGCAGATTTTGAACCAGCCAAAAACAAAATACAACTCTATAGCCGTCAGGTCTTTATAACTGATTCCGTCGAAGATATTGTCCCTGATTATTTGCGCCTGCTCCACGGGGTCATTGACTCTCCGGATATACCGCTCAATGTATCCAGATCATTTCTTCAGACAGATTCCAACGTTAAGAAAATCAATTCCCACATCTCCAAAAAAGTGGCCGATAAACTTTCGGATATCGCCAAAAACCAAGAGGATTCATTCAGAGAAAAATGGGATCAGTTGGAGCTTTTTGTGAAATACGGCATGATTTCAGACGAGAAATTTTATGACCGTGCAAAGGGCTTTTGTTTGTACCGAGATACCGATCAGCAGCTCAGAAATTGGGACGATACCGCGGCCCTTTTGGAAGCGAATCATCGCAACAAAGATGGACAAATGGTTGTCTTGTACACCAACCAAGCCAGCGCTCAACATCATTTGATTGAAGGATCACGCAAGCGTGGCTTGACCGTCCTTCAAATGAACAGCGTTATCGATGCTCATTTCATCGGCGCCTTGGAAAGCAAGCTGGAAAAAACCACATTCAAAAGAATTGATTCCGACACCTTGGACAAATTGGTGGACAAAGGGGAATCCAAGACTTCCTTACTAAACGAAGAACAAGAAAAACTTGCGGTGGAATGGGTAAGCGATTGGGTCAAAACCAAAGAAGAATTCAAGGTCAAGGCGGAGGCTATGTCCGCTGACGATCCCCCCATCACCCTCACCCGTTCCGAATTCATGCGCCGTATGAATGAGATGGCCGCCACAGGCGGAGGTTCTCCCTTCTTCGGGGGGGCTATGAAAGAAACCATCGATATGGTAGTCAATACTTCGCATCCCTTGGTTCAGAAGATGGTTGAAATGCAAGACCCTGAACCAAGACAAGCTCTAGGACAGCAACTCATTGACCTGGCCTTACTCGCTCAGGGATTGCTCCAAGGGGTAGAACTTTCCACTTTCATTGACCGAAATCTCCACAACGCAGGGCGATAAACCTGTCATTCGTTGACAGGATTGTTCATAAAATCAGAGATTGACCCTTGGTGTCCAAGGGCTATGAATTCTAGCTTTGAGTTAAGATTAACTTGACTCATCTGAACCTGATGGTTCATGGAAATTAATTTCAAAACTTGCCTTTTCTGATCTTTACTTATGTCCGCTTTAAATCCGGTCCGCACCGCTTTAATTTCCGTATACTCCAAAGATGGGCTTGAGCCATTGGCCAAAACCTTGATGGAATTTGGGGTTGAAATCTGGTCCACAGGCGGCACTTGGGATTATCTACAAAGCCTCGGTTGTCAACCTCGTAAGGTTGAGGATCTAACTGGATATCCTTCCATTCTGGGGGGGCGTGTCAAAACCCTTCACCCCAAGGTTTTTGGAGGGATCCTGCATCGTAATCACCAAATTGAGGATCTCAACGAACTTGCAGGTTACGAAATTCCCCCCATTGACCTGGTGATTGTGGATCTGTACCCCTTCGAGGATACATTACTTGCCGGGGGTACGCACCAAGAACTTATTGAGAAAATAGATATCGGAGGGGTCAGCCTCCTACGAGCTGCCGCCAAAAACCATCAGCAATGCACGGTTCTATCATCGTCCCATCAATACGATCGATTAAGGCAACAGATCCTGGCCGGTGGAACGAGCCATGATGAGCGAATTCAGTATGCAGCCGAAGCATTTGCAATGACATCGAGGTATGATACCCTGATTTTTGACTATTTGAAAGCAGACGCAGGAGGTACTTACCTTCGCATTGCCTCCGATCAAGGCCATTTGCTACGATACGGAGAGAATCCTCATCAGCAAGGTCTTTTCTACGGGCCATTGCGGGAATATTTTCGGGTCCTTTCCGGGAAACCTTTGAGCTACAACAACTTACTTGACGTTGATTCGGCGCTATCCCTGCTGGCTGAATTTGAGGAACCCACCTTTGTTATAGTGAAACACAATAACGCCTGCGGTCTTGCAAGTCGTACTACTTTGGTGGAGGCATGGAACGACGCCCTTGCGGGTGATCCCATTTCAGCCTTTGGTGGCATCCTGGCCGCCAATAGACCCATTGATATAGCCTGCGCCAAAGAAATCGACGGAATTTTTTACGAAGTTCTCATCGCCCCTTCCTTCAACACAGAGGCCATTGAATTACTCACACGAAAGAAGAACCGCATTCTCCTTCAACAATTACAGCCCATCCCTTCTTCCATGCAAGTTCGGTCCGCCCTAGGTGGTTACCTGGTCCAAAGTCCGGACCGCTCCACCGAATCCTCGGATCAATTCAAGGTCGTCACCGCCAAGCAACCCAATGCATCGGAAATTACCGATATGGAATTTGCAATAAAAGTGGTGAAGCATACCCGAAGCAATGCAATAGTTCTAATCAAGAATCGTCAACTCATTGGTTCAGGAACAGGCCAAACCTCAAGAATTGACGCCATGAGGCAAGCCGCCCACAAAGCGAGAACCTTTGACTTCGATGTTCAAGGGGCGATTATGGCCAGCGACGCCTTCTTTCCGTTCGCAGATAGTGTCGAAATTGCCTGGCAAGAAGGTATCAGAACCGTGATACAACCAGGCGGTTCCATCAAAGACCAGGATAGCATCGATTTCTGCGATCGAAACGACATGTGCATGGTCATGACAGGGGTTAGGCACTTCAAGCATTAGCCTGCCTTTGAGCACACAGATTCCTTAGCCCTTTCTAGATTTCCGAACAAGGTTAGCTAATTTCAAAAAAAAATCTTTAATCACCCTTTACCTTTAGATTCGCTTTCTTATTCTGTAACCGTTCATCTTTAGAACTCCATGGGACTCTTCGATTTATTTACTCAAGAAATTGCCATTGACCTTGGCACAGCCAATACCCTGATTATTCATCGGGACACGATTGTAGTGGATGAGCCTTCCATTGTCGCCATGGACCGCAATACTGGAAAGGTTATCGCTATCGGCAAGAAGGCCCAACAAATGCATGGGAAAACCCATGAGAATATCAAGACCATCCGTCCTCTTCGCGACGGCGTAATTGCGGATTTTCATGCCGCTGAACATATGATTCGAGGGATGATTGCCATGATTAATCCCACCAAAAGGTTTTTTGCTCCCTCCCTCCGCATGGTGGTCTGCATTCCGTCCGGTATCACAGAAGTCGAAAAGCGTGCGGTTCGGGATTCTGCAGAACATGCAGGCGCCAAAGAGGTTTACCTCATCCACGAGCCCATGGCGGCCGCCATTGGTATCGGCATTGATGTTGAAGAACCCAAAGGGAACATGATTATCGACATAGGTGGAGGGACTTCAGAGATCGCCGTGATTGCCTTGGCTGGAATCGTATGCGATGAATCCATCCGAGTCGCAGGTGACCAATTCACTGCCGACGTTTTGGAATATGTCAGACGTCAACACAATATGTTGGTTGGTGAACGAACCGCGGAACTGATCAAAATCAATATTGGATCTGCCTTAACAACCTTAGAAGAACCTCCGCCACCCATGCCTGTAAGTGGCCGAGATTTAATGACCGGTATTCCACGGGAAATCACATTAACGTACTCTGAAATTGCAACCGCATTGGATAAATCCATATCCAAAGTTGAAGGTGCCATTCTCAAGGCCCTCGAGATCACCCCCCCAGAGCTGGCTTCTGATATCCATGAGACGGGCATTTACCTCACAGGTGGTGGAGCCTTAATTCGAGGATTGGACAAGCGTATTAGTGCCAAAACCAAGCTTAAAGTTATTGTCGCTGAAGATCCACTCCGCGCGGTTGTTCGTGGTACCGGAATTGCCCTCAAGAACATTCACCGTTTCCAATTCCTGATGACCTAATATTAAGATGGGTGGACTGGCACTTTGGCTATTCAAATACAGAATTCTTGGGTTACTCATTCTCCTAGAGACCTTTGGAGCTTGGATTACTTTATCCAATGTCCTATATCATCATAGTCGATTCACCCAATTTCAAATCGAAACAGCCGGCAATTACCAAAAAAAAATAAAAGGAATAACCCGTTTTATGGGATTAGATGAAGAAAATCAAAGACTAAACAATGAGATAGCCGTTTTAAAGGGTCAATTAAGCAGCGATTCTTTCACATTAAATGCCCAAAAAAGCGCTGATTCCGCGCAATCAAATAACAATAAGAAAACATCAAGCCCAGGCCCTTTAGTCAGTCTTTGGCCATACTCAAGCGTTAAAGTAGATTTTATCAGCCCTGCTAGGGTACTCTTTTGTGGTGAAGGTGGCCAAAACAATTATATGCTTCTTGACAGGGGAACATTGCACGGAATTCAACCAAAAATGGCCGTCATACAAGAGGACAAAATTGTGGGGCAGGTCCAAGCGGTTTCTAAACATTTCGCTAGAGTTGTCCCACTCATTAACACCAAAATTCAAATTAGTGCCTTGCATGCAAATTCGCAAACTGTTGGAATTTTATCATGGGACGGAAAATCGTCCCGATATGCTGAACTCATCGACTTCCCGATTCATATTCCTATCAAAATAGGAGATGCATTGGTGAGCAGTTCCTATTCGTCTGTATACCCACCTGGCCTTCGCTTAGGGAGGGTTGATCGCGTCGAAATAAACCCAGGCGCAATTACCTACAAAATTCGAGTCTTCTTAACCGCTGATTACAAACGACTTGATCACGTGCAAGTAATTAGAATGGCATTGCAAGCCGAGCGAGAAAAAATTATCCCTAATACTGATTAGAAAATAAGTCCTAAAAAATGAATCAACGTCCTTGGCTTCTTTTTCTTCTTTTGATTATATTTCAAGGTAGTCTTTTTAACCGTGTCCAATGGTTAGGTCTTTTTAATCCGATGGTTTATACGATAGCCCTTATTTGGATGCCCATATCATGGAATAAATCTCTTTTAATGCTAATGGGATTTGGAATCGGTTGGTGGATTGACAGTTCGGTCCAAAGTGGAGCCATTCACGCAATGACATCCGTTTGGACAATTTATATAAAAAATTATTTGATTCGATACACCGTATCCCCCGTTACCTTACAAGAAACTCCTGACCCTGATCTGAGGGATTTAGAAATCAGATCCTTAATTAGTTATGCAGGCACTTTACTCCTCATGCATCAGACCTTGGCCTATTCACTTGAGGCACTAAGGTGGACCTCATTAGGAAGCTCTTTGATTAAAGGCTTTGTAAATACTGTATTGGTTATGGGCATCTTATGGTCGCTTATTCAATGGACTCGAGGAATGAATCCATCAAGATTTTCAGGTAACAAAAACTGACCAACTGTGCCTAAACGCCCCTTGACTTAAAATTATTTTTACCAATAAAATGCCAAATTTACAAGACTCGAATTTAGGCAAAGAAAATCGGCATTTGCTGATTCTGAGTGTAGCTCTTATCATCTTTTCATTTTTCTTGGTAAGGCTATTCAATGTCCAAGTTATTAACGATGAATACAGCGAGCTGGCGCAACAAAATGCTATACGTAGAGTAAATTCCTACCCTCCCAGGGGAATTATTTTCGATAGAAACGGTCGTAAAATTGTAGTAAATAGGCCGATTTACGATTTGATGGTTGTTCCAAATGAATTACCTAAACCGCTGGATACCTTTGAATTAGCTAATTTGATTCGAATTTCTCCCAATGAACTAAAGCATAGACTTCTCAAAGCAACAGCATATTCAAAATTCAAACCAAGCCTGCTCCATGCTCAAATTAGGCTCGAGGACTTCGTGAATATTCAGGAGAGACTTCACGATTTCAATGGCATCTATGCGGAAACCCGTACAAACAGGACTTATTTATATCCGAATGCTGCACATTTGCTTGGCTATATTGGAGAAGCCTCACCAGATTTAATCGCCAAATCAAATGGGGAATACCGTTCCGGGGATTATGTTGGTATTAGCGGTCTCGAAAAAACCTATGAAAACTACCTAAAAGGAAAACGGGGAGTTCAATACCGCTACGTCGATGTTCATAACCGTGAAGTTGGACAATACAAAGAAGGTGCATTTGACTCTCTCCCCATTCCCGGCGAAGATTTACATTTAGGTCTGGACATAGAGCTCCAAGTTTATGCTGAAAAACTCATGGCCAATAAGCTCGGTTCTGTGGTAGCCATCGAACCATCAACAGGTGAAATTCTTGCTCTTGTTTCAGCACCTGGATACGATCCGAACTTAATGGTGGGAAGTTTGAGAGGCAAGAACTATAAATCTTTAAGCAAAAACCCATTAAAACCGTTATTCAATCGCCCACTTCAAGCCATGTATCCACCTGGCTCCATTGTCAAATCTCTTCAAGCCTTAATAGGCCAAGAATTGGGACTTATTCGGTCTGAAACAAGATTCCCATGCGGAGGCGGTTATTCAATCGGAAGTCATACCGTAAAATGCACACACACCCACGGAGCTCTAAATCTTGAAGAGTCCATACAGCAATCGTGTAATCCTTATTATTGCTACGTCTTCAAGACCATGGTGGATCAAAACCATGGTCTAAAGCCTAAAGAAGGGTACAAAATTTGGTACGATTTCATGAGAAAATTTAATGTTGGACGTAAGTGCGAAATTGATTTACCTAACGAGCGAAATGGCATTTTACCATCATCTGAATACTATGATAAAGTATTTGGATTAAACCGATGGAAATCCTCTTCGATAATTTCGCTTGCAATCGGTCAAGGTGAATTTGGAATGACGCCCCTGCAAATGGCACATACAATGGCAATTTTCGCCAACAAAGGAGATTATTATCGCCCGCATTTGGTACGTAGTATCGGTGCTACAGGGCAAAAAAAAATGAAGTATCGTGAACAGCATCATATACCTGTAAAGGCAAAGAGCTTTTTGGTTGTGCAAGACGCTATGCAAAAAGTTGTAGACCAAGGCACAGCGACAGCGTATGGAAAAATTGACAGCATTGTTTTTTGTGGAAAAACAGGCACTGCTCAAAATCCTCATGGGAAAGATCACGCCGTTTTTGTATGCTTTGCGCCTCGTAAAAATCCCCGAATTGCAATCGCAGTTTTGATTGAAAATGCAGGCTTCGGTGGCGTCTGGGCAGCACCTGTAGCTAGCCTGATGATTGAAAAATACCTACTGGGAGGCACAAAGCGACCAGACCTTGAGGAAAGAATCCTAAAGGCTCGCATCTTGCCTCAAGGTATAGACAGTTCAGCAGCTCCCAAAAAAATCACAGGATGAGGGAGCAAAAAAACGTTTTTCAGTTCATCGACAAGCCATTGTTATGGACCTATGTTGTATTGACAATTATCGGGTGGATTGCGATTTATTCAGCAGTGTATAATTCTAATTATCATAATCTTTGGGATATCCATCAAGAATATGGTAAGCAAATGATCTGGATACTTAGTTCATGGCTGATCATGATGGTGCTCTTGTCGGTGAATCCGCGTATTTATCATCAGTGCGGACCTTTGGTATACTTGGTGACCATGGTCTTGGGACTCGCAGTGGCTTTCTTGGGAAGAGAAATCAACGGAGCACGCGCTTGGTTTGACATAGGCTCCTTCAGGTTACAACCTGCCGAATTCATGAAACTAAGTACTTCCTTGATGGTGGCATTTTTCTTTGCCAATCGGCCTATACGCATGGATCATTTTGGTTCTCAAATCATGGCAGGTTTATGGCTCGTGATCCCTGTCGCTCTCTTGCTCTTGCAAAAGGATACGGGTAGCGCCTTGGTCTATGCCTCCTTTGTGCTGGTCTATTATCGAGAAGGCTTATCCGTAAATTACTTAATTTATGGATTGATAATTGCTCTTTTATCCGTACTCACCTTGTGGTTAGGTATGAATACTATGTGGGTTGTCCTGCCTGTGATATTGGTTTTGTACGTTGTTTTGGCCGCCGATAGCCGCAAAGCCTTTTTCAACGGCATCAAATTGACCCTGCCCTCGATGGCCTTGGTGTCGGGAGTTGGTTATGCCTTTGAGCATATTCTCCTTGCACATCAAAAGCAGCGTATTTTAGTTTTGTTAGGCAAAGTGGACGATCTTCGTGGTGCAGGCTATAACGTGCATCAATCCCTCATTGCTATTGGCTCCGGGGGATTTTGGGGTAAAGGATTTCTGCAAGGAACTCAAACCAAATTTGATTTTGTGCCCGAACAAAGCACCGATTTTATTTTTTGCACCATCGCAGAAGAATACGGCTTTTGGGGATCTGCGATGCTACTTGCCCTATTTGGATTCCTTTTATACCGCATTTTCGCAATCGCAGAGAGGCAACCCGGAACCTTCGGTAGAGTTTTTGGATACAGCGTTGGGTGCATACTTTTCATACACATCACCATTAATATCGGTATGACCTTGGGCCTCTTACCCGTCATTGGAATACCCTTACCCATGATCAGTTATGGCGGATCCTCCCTATGGTCATTTACGGCCATGATCGCCATTTTGCTGAGGCTTGACAGCGGTCGCATGCTTGGAATTCGATAAGGGATGCGAATCAACCAAACTAAGAACCTTTGGTACTTGAAATTGTTAATGAAGTTATGTTCCTTCTAAATCCAAAATTCAATGGGTAAATTTCTAAACTACTTTTTGGAAGTCTTTAAGCCCAAAGGGGCTCACCAAACTGGTAATTTTAACTTGAGAATGATGCATGGCATCAATCGAATAAGTATCTTGATGTTTACCGTTGGTCTTTTGGTCATGATATACCGGGCCTTTTGGAGATGAATTGAAAGGGCTCGAGCAAATGCTCCCAAAACAACTTCATCACGAAATTTTGCTCCAATTTTTGCCTTGACCATAAAACCTTGAATAGGCATTTACCAGTTTACCTGTCAACTCGTCGTTGCCCTGAGGGTCAGCCGCCAAAATCTGCTCAGCATACGACCTCGCCTTGTGCATCAAAGAGCCATCCTCGACCAAATCCGAAAATTTGAGTTCCATACTTCCACTTTGTTGAGTGCCCGCTAAATCACCTGGTCCCCGCATTTTCAAATCCATTTCGGCAATAACAAAACCATCGTTGGTTGATGCCAATGCTCGTAAACGCTGAACTGCATCCTCTGAAGGCTTATCCCTATGCATGAGGATGCAATAGGACTGCTCCGAACCACGGCCGACTCGACCGCGCAATTGATGCAATTGCGCAAGTCCGAACCGTTCCGCATTTTCGATGACCATAACAGAAGCGTTCGGAACATTGACTCCTACCTCAATGACGGTTGTAGCTACTAATAAATTCGCAACCCCTTTCACAAAGCGCTGCATTTCAATATCTCGATCAGCAGACTTCATTTGACCATGGACAACCGCCAATCGGAAACGCGGAGGGGGAAAGGCGCGCAACATGGCCTCGTATCCATCGTACAAAAATTTAAGCTCTGCCTGCTCGGTTTCTTTGATGGCCGGATAGACCACATAAACTTGGCCCCCTGCATGCATTTGTTGTTCCAAAAAACTAAACATTTTGAGACGTTTGGCCTCTGCTGTCACCAACGTCTGCACGGGCTTACGACCTGCAGGCAATTGATTCATGATCGAAACCTCCAAATCTCCGTACCGCGTCATCGCCAAGGTTCGAGGTATGGGTGTAGCGGTCATGACCAAAATATGGGGAGCAAGACCTGCCTTGGCCCATAGCTTGGCCCGTTGCTCCACACCAAAACGATGCTGTTCATCGATAACGGCCAAGCCCAGCTTTGCGAAATGCACATGTTCTTGAATCAATGCGTGAGTGCCCACCAAAAGATGAAGATTTCCATCGAACAAGTCTTGTAACAATTCTTTCCGAGCCTTGCCTTTGACCTGACCGGTAAGCAAACCGCAACGAACCGGCAAATCACCTAGCATGGTTTGGATGGTATCGTAATGTTGCCTGGAGAGTAACTCCGTAGGAGCCATCAGACAAGATTGATAGCCATTATCGGCAGCCAGTAACATGCTCATCAACGCCACCATGGTCTTACCGCTGCCCACATCACCCTGAAGTAAACGATTCATTTGCCTGCCGGTTCCGAGATCAACTCTAATTTCTTTGATGACACGTTTCTGAGCCTCAGTGAGTTCAAAGGGCAAACGTTCATGAAAAAAACGAAGGAACATATCCCCCACCTTCTCAAAAATAGGTCCTGGATTTTGGAATTTCCTCGTGCTTTTGAGACGCAATACCCCAAATTGCAAAAAGAACAATTCCTCAAATTTGAAACGATGCAAGGCCTTAGCCAAGTGAGCAGGATCATTTGGAAAATGAGCTTGCTCCAAGGCATCCCACCGGTTCATCAACGATTCTGCATCCACCAAATGAGCTGGCAAAATTTCAGAAACATTGCCCCGTACTTGTTCCAAGGCTTGCCGTACCACACCCATCCACCAACGATTGTTCAAATTTCGTTGCCGCAATTTATCCGTCAGAGAATACATAGGGCTAAGGGACGGACCTGAATTCTTACTCCATTCGTCCCACAAGGTCAACTCAGGATGAGCCATTTGAACCTGCCCTTTGTACTGTCCAACTCTTCCAAAGACAAGATACTCTTCCCCTTGGCGAATACTTCCTTCTGCCCATTGAATAGATTGAAACCAAATCAATTCCATAAAATGTTGGCCATCGCTAAGGGTTGCTACCAAACGAGCTGCTTTACCTGCTCCAACTCTTTCGATTCTGAGAATTCTGCCTCTTGTTTGTACAAACGCGGGGCCTTCGACCAAGGTCCCCAATGGATGTATCTCGGAACGATCGAGGTAACGGTAGGGAAAAGAAGTAAGCAAATCATAGAAGTTCTTCAAACCCAATTCTGACTCAAGCCAAGCGGCGCGTTGTGGGCCGATACCTTTGAGGTATGCCAAATCATAAAACAAAGGGTGTTCCGGCATAAGGTTATTGAATTAAAACCTCATCGACCAAAGCCTTACCAACGCAGGGTCGCCAATATTCCCCGCAAATCCTTCAGTAAATAGGCGCTATAAGGCTCCAAGGAATCGCCGTTAGGGGTTACCTCGAAGTACAGCGAACCGCGTAAATAATGATTCACACTGTCGGTAACATAAAATTGAGTCTGGCTTGCGGCATCACCTCCAACAATGTACAAAGTTCCATAAACCTTATGTTCCGGTTTGCTGATGAGTTCCTCTTCAATCGCTGTTGCTTTGAGGGTATGTTTAAAGGTCATGCGCTGGGTTTCAGCCATCAAAACCGCCAAAGCATCTCTGCGTTGAACCTGTCTACCATCTTCGTACCGAACACCTTCGATAGGATGATAGGATAAATGCCATTGAGCCCCCAATGCGGGATAAGTCAAATTCATCCATTTGGGATCATCATTAGCAGATGAATTTAATGAGTTTGGAGCAACATCTGCTTGATTAACACAGACGGGAATTGCTGCGGAATTGTATTCAAAAGTCACAGGAATGCAATTCCCATCATATTGGGCAGGCCTAACCCTTGGAAGTATTGCCCGCGCATAAGCATAGGGCCTTGCCACAGGACCTTCCGACTGGCAAGCCAAAAAAATCTGCAATCCACCTATAATTAAAAATAAAGCAAACAAACTGAACACCCGATTGGACATGATTCGGCGAAATAGTATAAAATCCATACTCATTACCCTGCCTACGATGGTCCTTGGTAATTCAATTGCATAGCAATTATGCGACGATTATCCGCTTGAAGGACTTTGAATTCATATCCATGATAGCGAAGCACCTCTCCTTGGACGGGGATTCTGCATTCCAATTCCAAGACCAAACCAGCCAAAGTCTCCACTCCCTCCAAGTTTTCTTGAAAAGGCGAAAAATCCCATCCTGTCTCTCTTGATAAATCCTGCAAGAGCATTTTGCCGGCTACCCAATAGGAATCTCGATCCAACCGCCGGCATAGCCGTTGTTCATCTGTATCAAATTCATCCTGAATTTCACCTACGATTTGTTCCAATGCATCTTCCAAAGTGACCAAACCCGAAACGCCACCGTATTCATCAATCGCCAGGGCCATATGCATTCTTCTGGCTTTGAATTCCGTAAAAAGCTCATCAAGATGCTTGGTGTCAGGTACAATATAAGGTTTTCGCAACAGTTCCTGCCAACGAAAACTTTTATTTTGATTTAGTCTTGAAAACAAGTCTTTAAGGTACAAAATGCCAACCACTTGGTCCAAACTCTCGCGGTAAACAGGGACCCTCGAATATCCCCATTCCCGTAATTGAGGAAGGACTTCATCCAAGGTGGCTTGGTAATCAATCGCTTGAATATCTTGGCGCGGAACCATGATTTGCCTTACCTCAAGTTCACCAAACTTAACAATACCTTTGAGCAAATCCTTCTCTGAGCCTCCCCGACTGCTTTCCTGTCCAAAGGTCAAGTCTATGGCTTGGTTAATTTCATCTTTGGAGACCTGCGCTTGTTTGGAGACCATCCATCGATTCATAAAGCTGGAGCTTTGCATCAATAGCCATATCACAGGTTTGAAAAAAAGCTCAGAAACGTGCAACGGCAAACTGAACCAACGGGCTACTCCCATTGGATTTCGGGAGGCATATACTTTGGGTAAGACCTCGCCTACAAATACAATAATAGCTGTAACACCGAAGGTTTGAAGTATGGCTGGTAACCATGGCATCCCCGGAAAAGTCAAAACCTTGAACAACAAATAATAGAACAAAAGAATAATGGTTAGATTCACAACATTATTTCCAATAAGCAAATTTGCCAAGAGGCGCTTGGGATTAGAAAGATGGCGCAATACCCTTCGATCGGAAGGCAGTCCTGAATTTCTTAATTGATCCAAATTAATTCGGCCTAGCGAAAAGTATGCCGTTTCACTCGCCGAAAACATAGCAGAGCATAACACAAAAAATAGAATGAGCAAGGGCCAAGTGCTTAGGCCCAAATCAGCAGCCAAAAAAAGATTCTCCGGGGGGTCGTCCATACTTAATGGGATAGAAAAAGCCTTGGGCTAATCTAATTATTCAATATGGAAGATCCGATGAGGAATCAGCCGGAGGGCCTGAGGAGGCCGACGTGGAACTTTGGGCATCAGCCCTAGACAACAAAACCATTTGATCTCCGATGATTTCGGTAGTATACCGGGTGTGTCCCTCCTTATCATCCCATTTACGGGTAGACAGCCTGCCCTCGATATAAACCTGTCCACCCTTACGGCAATAAAGTTCAGCAACGTCCGCTAATCCACGCCATAGAACAATATTGTGCCATTCGGTTCTGGTCTGTTTATTCCCTTCCCGATCCTTGTAAGTTTCCGAGGTTGCTAAAGGAAACGTCGCAATTTTGGCGCCGTTATCCAAAACTTTAACTTCGGGATCTTTGCCGAGGTTGCCGATGAGCATGGCTTTGTTGAGTCCTCCCATATTTCAAAGTTAATTCCTCCGCATACAATTCCAAAGGCCTAGGCATAGGAAATTGATTCAGGTGTTCCAGCTTAACCCAAAGCACATGAGCAATCTCAGGTCGGCTTTGGATTATTCTTATGGCCAAATTAATCATCAAAGCCCGATGCGACAAAGCATGCTTAATCGATTTAACGTCCTTGGGCGGTAAATCCAAAGAAAGTAGACCTGATACCTCATCCTGTATACTCTTCACTCTATAAAACTCGTAAAGCCCCGCCCATATCCCCTTATCGGGTCTTTTGACCAATGCCACATACCCCTTGCAAAGAATTACGAAATAATCCATGCTCTCTTTGGCTACCACCGTCCGACGCAACTTAGCCGGCAAATCAGCAATACGATCTTCCAACCTAGCGATACAGTGATCTGACCAAAAGCAATCTTTGCAGAGGGGGTTCTTGGGCTTGCACAAAACCGCTCCCATGTCCATCAGCGCCTGGTTATAATCACCAGGCCTTTTTTTCGAAAGCAAATTAGCTGCCATTTTTTGTATCCATTGCATGCCTTCCGGGTGATCGTACGGATATGGTGCTCCAAAGGCTCTTGACAAGACACGTACTACATTGCCATCCACCACAGGGATTGGAATATTGAAAGCAATGGAGGCTATCGCTGCCGAAGTATATGCGCCAATTCCCGGTAAACGGGTTAAAGCATCCGTTTCCTTGGGCCAAAAGCCTTGTTTTACCACCAAAATGGCCGTTTGATGCATCAAATGCGCCCTTCGATAATAGCCCAATCCTTGCCATAACCTTAAAACGTCCTCCAAGGATGCATTTGCGAGTGCATCAATAGTGGGGTACGCCTTCAAAAATCGAAGAAAATAAGGGGTGCCTTGCTCTACCCTCGTTTGTTGCAAGAGGACCTCGGAGAGCCAAATCACATACGGGTCCTTGCTCCCACGCCATGGCATTACCCGCCGATTGGTATCATACCACTTCATCAAACGCCTAATCCACATAGAATTGTGTATCTTTTGCAAGGTCAAATATTTTTGAAGAAGTCCCTTTTGGATTGGCTAAACGTCATGATTGTAAGCTATATTTGCCATCCTTTTGATAAAAAGATGCCTTATTTTAATTCAAAGTAAAACTCATTTCACCTAAGTATCCCACTATAATTTATTCCATAAAACTTTAAAAACCTAAATCATGACCAAAGCTGATTTGATCCGCCAAATTGCAGACGAAACTGGAGTCGAAAGAGTCGATGTAGCCCAAAGCGTAGAAGCCTTCATCGCAGTTGTCAAAAAATCCCTTAAAGGCGGTCAAAGCATCTACATGCGAGGCTTTGGTAGCTTCATCGTGAAGAAAAGGGCCAAAAAATTAGCTCGGAATATCTCTCGCGGAACCACGGTTGAAATCCCTGAGCATTTCGTTCCCAGCTTTAAGCCTAGCAAGCAATTTGTAGATTTGGTCCGTAAAGGCCCCAAAAAAGGCCGCTAATAAATGCGTCTCAGACCCTTACTCCTACTAACCATCTGCCTTTTGGTAGGGACGACATTGTGGGTATGGGGTAAGCGCAGCGCTCTTCAACCCAACGGAAAAAGCGATAGCGACCAATCAGACCAGAAATCGGAAGCCCCTGTAGATACTCGGTCTCTCCTGGCCTCCAAAATCGAGAGCTTGAGCCAAGAGGACCGTCAAAAGTTCCTCCAAGTTCAAGCATCCTTGGATAGCCTTGGCAATCGTTCATTACAGGCAGCAGGCGTGTGGAAAAGCCTTTCCTCGTTCTGGCTTACTAAAGAAGATATGCTTGGTGCTGCCCTTTGCTTAGATTTTGCGAGCGAGCTTCAACCGGTGTCTGAGGATTTTCGGGATGCGGGTCTTTATTACGGGTCTGCGGTACATTCTCTCCAAGAAGGAGATTCCTCCACCTCCGCTTTTTGCCGGAACAAGTCCACGGCAATGCTGGCCAAAGCCCTCGAAAGTAAACCTAATGATTCGGATCTCAAAGCCGATTGGGCCAATGCCTTGGTTCAATCCAGTCCTGCTCCTATGCAAGGTGTTCAAGTTCTTTTGGAAATCATTCGAACAGAGCCCAAACATCTTAAAGCGCACTCCCATCTTGCCAAATTGGCTATTGAGAGCGGGCAATTTCCCAAAGCAATTGCCCGCTTCAAGAACATTCTTGACTGGTACCCTGGACTTGGTTCAGCCTACCTTGGGTTAGGGGAGGCCTATTTCCGCAACGGAAACAAAGACAGTGCTGTCATCTACCTCCAACAATACCGTGGTCTGGTCCAAGACCCCGAAATTCAACAACAGATAGACAACTATCTGCATCAAATTAATCCTTAAACCAATACCCCTATGCCTTGCGGTAAAAAAAGAAAACGTCATAAAATGGCTACTCACAAACGCAAAAAGCGTTTGAGAAAAAACCGTCACAAGAAAAAATAATTCCGGCGTAAGCCTAAGTTGGCTTTATCTCAACCTTAACTAGTTTGATTCAAAGTCCGCATAGCCCATGGTTGACCCATTGGGCTTGTGGATTTGGTGCTTACTTTATTTTGTCCCTAGGGCTTAAGCCGGATTTTCCTTATTATTCCTAATCGTTAGGTTAGGATTAAACCCTATTGTTTTGAGTAAATCACTCTTTGTCAGCCATTCTAGTCAAGGCTTTGTTTTTGCCATGACTGAGAACCGTCGTCTTATCGAATACGGCGAAGAAACCAACGAGAGGGCCTTCCAGGTTGGGGATATATATTGGGGGGAGGCACGAAAAATCAACCCGTCGCTCAATGCTTGCTTCGTGGACGTGGGCGATGAGAAAGACGGTTTCCTGCATTATTTGGATTTGGGAGAACATTTCGGAACTATGCGCAAATACCTGGCTGAATTAAGCTCTGGAAAGCGTAAGCCCGGAATGCTTCAACACTTCGACAGAGTCGAAGCGCTGCCTAAAGATGGGCAAATCGGTACATACCTCCAAAAAGGCGACCGTATCCCTGTCCAAATTACCAAGGAGCCCATCAACTCCAAAGGACCCAGGGTCACCGCCTCCTTATCCCTGGCTGGTAGATTTTGTGTAGTGCTCCCCATGGACAGCGGGGTTTCTGTATCCAGAAAGATCACCGATGCCGAAGAGAAAAAACGCCTGAAACAAATTGCCGCACAAGGACTTCCACGCAATTTTGGGGTCATCATTCGAACCGCTGCCATAGGTGCTGGGGCTGATGAAATTCAAAGCGATATCAGGGACTTGGTGGATAAATGGAAAGAAATAAGCCGCAAGCTGGTTGCCGCCAAACCAAGGGACCTCATTAGCAAAGAAATAACCAGAGTAACGGGTTTACTCAGGGATTTACTCAGCGACCAGTTTGACCAAATCCAAGTGGATCACCCGGGAATGGCGGAACAGCTCAAAGAGTATATCCATGGCATCGCCCCCGATAAGGTTAATTTGGTACAGGTTTACAAAGGGAAGGTGAATATGTTCGAGCATTACGGTCTCGACAAACAGATTAAAGGATCCTTTGGCACCACCGTCACCATGCCAGGAGGAATTTATCTCGTGATTGAACATACAGAGGCACTACATGTCATTGATGTCAACAGCGGGAATCGATCCAAAAAGGACACAGACCAGCAAGAACACGCGTTGCAAACCAACCTTGACGCAGCAGAAGAAATCGCAAGGCAGCTTCGCCTTCGGGATATGGGCGGCATCATTGTTATCGATTTCATCGACTTACGATCCGCCGAACAGCGCAAGGCCCTCTTGGACAAGATGATCCAACTCATGTCCACCGACCGAGCCAAGCACCATATTCTGCCAATGTCGAAATTCGGCTTGATGGAAATTACACGCCAAAGGGTAAGGCCCGCGGTACAAATTTCGACCCAAGAACATTGTCAAGCTTGCAACGGAACTGGCAAAATAGGGCCTAGTCTACTTATTACTGACCAAATGGAAAACCGATTAGATTATTTGTTACAGAAAAACGGGGAATCCAAAGTCACTGTCGTGGCCCATCCTCATTTGGCAGCATACTGCAAGGCGGGTTGGCCTTCGCTTCAGATGAAATGGTGGTTGAAATACCACAAGTGGATTCGCATCCAAGCCGATAACCAAAAACTCATGGGGGAATATCGCTTGCTCAACAGCAAAGGCGAGAACATACCCCTTTAGGAACTCATACCAAAGACCGCCTCCACCCTCTCCCAAAACTACGGGAGCTGACACGCAGAACTGGAGGCATTTGATGGCGCTTGAATTCGCTATGTTTCAACATGCCCAAAACACGGCGAACAAGATCAGGATCATGGCCCTTCTGAATCAAACCCTCTTCATCTTGCCCTCCTTCAATGCGATCCATCAAGATTGCATCCAACAAAGGGTAAGGCGGCAATGTATCCGAATCCAATTGACCTGGCCTGAGTTCCGCGCTAGGGGCGGCCTGAAGAATACTCTCGGGGATCCATTCTTTGACGGAATTCCACGCATTTGCCAACGTATAAACCTGTGTTTTGTACAAATCCCCAATGACGGACAGCCCCCCTCCCATGTCTCCGTACAAAGTACTGTATCCCATAGCGGCCTCGCTTTTGTTACTAGAATTCAACCACATAGCCCCATTTTGGTTGGAATAGGCCATTAGGAACAATGCTCTCAGCCTAGGCTGAATATTTTCTTCAGTCAATCCTGTTGGTTTCGATTTCCATTGAGCGTTTAAAGTACCCCTTACCGCATTAAAGCTATCTTCAATTGACAAAATTTGATACGCAACGCCATGCAGACGGCATAAGCTAACACTGTCCTTCACGGATCTCTCCGACGAATAACCCGATGGCATCAACAATGCTGTAACATTTTCGGGTCCAAGCGCCATCACCGCCAAACAAAGAACCACTGCAGAATCAACACCGCCGGAAAGGCCTATCACAACATTCTTACCTGCGGTCATAGCAAGATAATCCCGTATACCCAGGCACAAGGCCTTGGTTATTTCAGCGGAGTTAAAATGATCGCCTAGAATGATCTCTTCTGGAGTTTGAAGAAGATCCAACGAATCAGGATTCAAAATCGAATCCTTGCCATGCCCGCCCCACCTAAAAGTTTCAAGGCATTGATTTAAGTCGGTATCCCACAGAGCGCATGCCTGTTCAAAGATGGGGCAAATTTCTTGGACATCTTTACCAGGAAATGTTACAGAAGTCCCTCCATCAAAAATGAGATCTGCACGAGCGCCTACTTGATTCACGTAAACCACTGGAATACCCCATCTCGTAGCTGTTGATTGCAAGACATAAGCGCGGCGAGGTATCCCTTGAATGGAATAAGGCGATGCGGCCATGTTCAAAATAAAATGAATACCAGGATCCGCAGCTTCTATTGCCTTTTGGATGGGATCTATGGGATATTTAAAGTCAGCACCCTGTGCCCATAGGTCCTCGCAAATGCTAAGCAAGATTTTCTTTCCACTATGCTCCAAAATACTGCATTGATCACCTGCCTGAAAATACCGGGATTCATCAAAAACGTCGTAATTAGGGAGCAAAACTTTACGCCCTACCACCGACCACCTCTGATCTGATATCCAATACACCGCATTGTATACCCTACCATCCTCCCAACTCGGCGCCCCAATCAAGGCATTTATTGTCAGACGATTAGCTAAAAAATCCAATGCGTTTCGGCAGATTTCTTGTAACATTTCATCTCTTAACAAATCCATAGGCGGGTAACCGACCAAGCTCAACTCAGGAAAAACCACCAAGGTAGCTCCTCTTTTGGCCGCAGCGGAAGCTGCCTCCAACATAGAAGCAGCATTGACCAACACCTCCCCAATCTCGGGTGCAAATTGAACCAAACCTAAACGCATATTAGAAGGTTAGGTATGTAGAAACCTGTAAGGATTGCAACCTCCCTATGAAATAATCCCCTCGAAACACCTGGGTCAAGGGGTAGTCGTAACGAAGCCCGGAGCTTAACCTCATGGCAGATGGCAATGGAATTTCCCAACCAAAACCAATGCCCAGCCACGCGTTAAATAAGGCCAATCGGTCGTCTTGATCCACCGGTGACCCTGGCAGGTTGGTAACCCGGTAATTTTCACTAGATGGATCAAAAAATTCACCTGCCTCATACCCAATAATTTCTTGGCCTTCAAAGCTTGCCCTTACCCTTGTATTCCACATGGTCGTTAATCCAAAAAGAGCGTATGGGGCCGATTTAGCTTGACTCTGAGCGCCTCCCAATCGCATCATAAATGGAATTTCTAGGCCTTGAGTCCTGTATTGGTAACGAATATCACGCAATACCGTATCCATTCCCGCATTCTTATAACGAAAAGAATCTGCCATCAAATTGAAAACATTTCCTCGAAGCAATACTCCAGTCAAGAAGGAATAACGAGGCGCAAAAGAGTGTGTCACATTCATACCAACCGACCAACCCAATCCTATTTGGCCAGGCTGAATTTGACGATTGTCCGAGGCAATCCAACTGGGCTGCAGGGATGCCTGAAGCCCCATTCTTAAAGACGACGAACCAATGTCTGTCTTTGGCTGCGCAGCGATCATATCGGGCCCTCTTACACCGCCAAGGAAGAGCAAAGCAATAATGTAATACTCAAAAGGCGTTTGCCTAGACCGACAAGCGAAAGAAAGGCTTTGAAAGAGCAGGTAGATTAGAAACCTCATTAAATTTGAAATTAAAATGAAACACAACGCAGAATTACCGAAAATCAAGATGTGGAACAAAATTAAGACTTATATCATACTAATTGCCGCCGCTATCTCCTTGGGCTGTATTGCATGGTACTTTAACCAACATATGCCTTGGTTTGGAAAGAAGGCATCACCAAGCCTTCCAATTAGCAGACCAATGAACGGCTCTTGGCACGCATTTTACGCAGATCAAGGGATTTTGAAGGAAGAAAAATTCGAGGATTGGACCCAACGCATACAGCGCAATAACCCCAACTACTGGCGTTTTTGGTTAACACAGCTTCAAAGCCTCCGTTCTGAGACGGCTTATCCTTTACTAAAAAGTCCACCCGTTGATAGTCTCATCAAAGATGTATCTTCTATGTGGGACTCAGATCATCCTGAAATCAAAAGTGCGAAAAACTCTCTCTTCGAAGTCCTTGCACGGTACCATTCCCTTCAAAAAATCACAGAGAGTTTCATCCAAGACCATTCTAATCAACCAGCAAACCCCGGATCTCCTTCCAAGAATTCAGAATCCACGAAACCACTTGAAATCATTGGGATGGTAGGCTTGTTTCAGTACCAAACAGCATTGACTAGTTCCACCCTTTGGCTAGGCCTCGATATGTTTATGAACGAAGGATACCGGTATTATCCCAGCGTCGACCACCTTTATCAATACCAAAGGAGGCGTACGGCTCCAAGTTACCTTCCGGTTGCTGTGGCCCGAACCCTTGCCGAAGACTGGGTCAATGAAAACATAACGAATCCTTCAGAAAATGGAAACACCTTGATAGACCAAATCATTCGAGAGGGCAAAACTTTGGCCTGTATGCGGTGGTTACTCCCGGAAATCCATGACACTTTGTTGTTAGGCTACAGTGCATCGCAATGGAATTGGATCAAGAGCAATCAGGTTGAAGTATGGCGGGATTTAGTGAGCCAAGACCTGTTGTTTTCAGGAGACCCCTCCACCCTATCTCGCTACCTGAGCGATGGCCCATTTAGCTCAGGCTACCCGGAACAAAGTCCTCCCGCATTAGGCTTGTTCATTGGCGATGCGGTTATTCAAAAATGGATTCTAAGCGATAGAGAGTCTCAAAGGAATCCTCCTTGGATCATTATGTTGGAAAACAGAAATCTTCCTTCATCCCAAATTCTGAAAAAATCCGGATACAAAGGCCGTTGATAAATCGTCTACCGATTCACTTCAACAAATCTTTCGATATCCTCACTTTTCCCGAGAAGGACCATAAAGTCAGTGGCATAGAGCATAGTATCTGCCCCCGGAACACCCAAAATATGATATTCTACCTTGTTGGAACCGTCCTCCATGGCAATCTCGTAAGCCCTCCTTAGGGTAATTAGGTTTAATTTATACTTCGATCGGAGTTCAACTTCAAGAACGGTTTTGTTGCAAATACCTGCTGGTGTTTTGACCTCTACAATTTGATAGTCATCAGGGAGTTGAAAGACATTGATCAGATTGGGATTGAGCAAGCGACCCGCGACAGATATCCCAACTTCATCTTCAGGTGATAGAATTTCAGTAACGCCAAGTTTTTCCAAAACTCTGCGCTGCTGCTCGGTAGATGCTCTTGCAATAATACGTTTGACGCCTAACTCAATCAGTGTTACCGTAGTAAGCAAAAGGCCCTCGAAATCCTGTCCGATCGCAACAACCACCGCGTCCAAGTCCTGTACACTCTGTTCGCGAAGCAATTTAATGTTAGTAGCGTCCATATGCACCGCATAGGCCACATCATCTCGAAGGGCATCAATGGTATTTGGATCATTATCCATCACAATGACTTCTGCTCCACGCTGTGCCAATGTGCGAGCAATAGTCGTCCCAAAACGACCCAAGCCAATTACGCCGAAACGGTTTTCCATGATAAAATATTTTGAATATGAGAAGTAATAACCTCCATGGCCCGTTCAAAGCCATGAATATTGGTAACGATTAAATCACTAGAATCCCTGTAAGGCTCAAGGTAGGCTTTGTAGGCAGGGGCGACATGATGATCCCATTGGTAACGCACCACATCTTCGGGATAGCCACGCTCACGATAATCCCGTTCAATCCGTCTGGCCAGCATGAGATCCTGAGGTGCATCGATGAAAATGCGCAAGTCCAGCAGGTCAGCTATCTCCTTGTAATGAAAAACGAACAAACCCTCCATGATAATCACCGGAGCTGGTTCTAATGTATGTTCTGCTGGATCGGCATCCGGGCGGTTAAAGGTATACTCCCGGATGGTCACCGCCTGGCCCTTGATCAAGGATAACAAATCCGCTAAACAGCGTTGCCGATCAAGGGCAGAGGGCAGATCGAAATTAACCTCTCCGCGCTCGTCCCTCGCCTGCATGGGCAATGGATGATAATAATGGTCTTGAGAAATCACACAGAGCTGATTCGACGAAAAACGGGAAGCCAAGTCCTTGATGAAGGTCGTTTTACCCGAAGCGGAACCCCCAACTATTCCAATGAGGTGGGGAACCCTAGGTCTTTCACCGCGTTTCATTCAACAAAATTAACTTATGCAAGCACAATTCAATACCTTCCCTGCCCCAAGACTAGTCTACTTATCACCTAGGCCTGAAAACCCCGAAGGGCACGATGCACTCTTCCATGGATATCCCGCCATGTTGGAAACTATTTCGGTACAGTCCCGCATAATGATGAAAATTATTTGGATAGCAGAAAAACTGGTCCGAGCCGGCCAGAACATAGGTGGAGTTAAGGTTTTTGCGGGGCAATTGAACCTTTTCAGGATTTCGAATAATGAAGAGTGAATCTTCTTGAACCTGAAGATTACGGCCTTCTTTGTAACGAAGGTTGGAGGACATTTCCCTGTCTCCGCTGATGCGTACGGGATCCGCCACCTTAACCATACCATGATCCGTGGTGAGCACCAGGGTATATCCTCTTGATGCCGCAATATCCAAATAGTCATACAAGGGGGAATGCTCCAACCAAGATCGAGTAATCGAGCGATAGGCCGCCTCGTCCTCCGCTAGCTCTTTGATAATATTCATTTCCGAACGAGCATGACTTAACATATCCACGAAATTATAAACCACAACTTCGAGAGGCATGTTCATCGCAGAACCCACACCATCCAACATGGCCTTGGCTTGGTTGAGGGAAGTTACCTTTTGATAATTAAATAAAATGTTGCGGCCATTTCGTTTAAGCCATTCACCTAACAAATAGGCCTCATGCATATTATGACTAAATTCATCATCATCCGACCACCATCGGTCCGGGTATCGACGAACAATTTCGGCAGGAGGCATTCCAGCAAACAATGCATTTCTTGCAAATTCAGTGCTCGTAGGAAGGATGGAATAATAAGTAATTGAATCTGCATTTTTGTAGAAGGACGACAGGATTGACTCGATGACCTTGTACTGATCCAATCGAAAATTATCAATGAGGAGAAACAAGACTTTGGGATTTTGATCTAGAACGGGAAGTAGTTTTTTTTGCAATAATTGATGGGAAAGTATCGGTGAAGAGGTCGTACCAACTTGGTACCAGGACTCGTAATTTGCCTTGATGAAACGAACAAATAATCTGTTAGCCTCGGCCTTTTGCATAGCAAAAACTTCCTTCATTCCTGCATCACCCGACTCCTCCAGGCTCAGGTCCCATTTAACCAAACGCTCATAGAGCTCAGCCCATTGCATCGCATTCAATTTATCGGACATGCTCATACCCAATGCCCCAAAGTCTTCGCGATACGCCGCCGTAGTTTTCTCTGAAATGAGTCGTTTGTGGTCCGTGATTTTGATGATGGCCGACAGCAATTGCTTAGGATGAACCGGTTTGATAAGGTAATCCGCAATTTTGGAACCTATGGCCTCTTGCATCAGCATCTCCTCCTCGCTTTTGGTCACCATCACCACAGGCAGCAGCGGAAACTGGTCCTTGAGCTTGGAAAGCACCTCCAATCCGCTCAAGCCAGGCATATTTTCATCCAGCAACACCACGTCGTAATCGTTCAGGCCAGCTTGTCGAATCGCCTCAGCTCCGTGATTGACCGGTGTAACTTTGTACCCCTTACCTTCCAAAAATGACACATGAGGTGCCAATAGATCGATTTCATCGTCCGCCCATAGAATTGAAATACCATTCATATCATGAATTTATTTTCCTTAACGTATAATTCCTCAATTGTAGTCTAAATTCCTCGTTTTTCCATGGGCCATTACCACCTCACCAACAAAATCCTCAACGACCCTCTCTATGGGTTCATTCGGTTGGAATCGCCGCTGATCCTGAATCTGCTCGATCATCCCTTGCTTCAAAGGCTACGGTACATTCGGCAACTAGGCATGACGTATTTGGTATATCCTGGTGCAACCCACTCTCGGCTGGCCCATGCACTTGGAGCCATGCACTTGATGCAGAATGCCTTGGATATTCTTCAACACAAGGGCTACCGTATAAGTCCTGATGATCGCCTAGGGGCATTGGGAGCCATCTTGCTGCATGACTTGGGCCATGCCCCCTTTTCCCATGCCTTGGAAGGATTTCTTATCCATGACATGCCACACGAGGAAATTTCGCTGCTCCTGATGAGGGATCTCAATCAAACCATGGATGGGGCCTTGGACACTGCTATTGATATATTCACCAACCAGCATGAATTGCCGTTCTTGCATGAATTGGTGAGCTCTCAATTGGATATGGATCGTTTGGACTATCTCAGCAGGGACAGTTTTTTCACTGGGGTAACCGAAGGTATTATTGGCGTGGATCGTATCCTTCAGATGCTGGACGTTCATCAAGGAAAATTAGTAGTAGAACGTAAGGGTGTTTATAGCATCGAAAAATACCTGATGGCTCGTAATCTAATGTACTGGCAAGTCTATTTGCACAAAACCGTACTATCTGCAGAATATCTGATGGGACATATTATTCGCAGGGCAAGAGAATGCCGGATGGGCGGCCTGCCCATTCAACTTTCTGAAGACCTTTCCCTTTTCCTCGATAGCCCACCGAACGCCAACGATTTCCGCAATAATTGCGATTTGCGAAATGCCTATGCTCGTCTGGATGACGCCGAGATCATGGTACACCTCAAAGCATGGGCTAGGTCTTCCGAACCTTTGCTGCAACACCTCTGCGGACAATGGAGGGATCGCATGCTTTCACGCGTAGCGTTCAGTTCTGAACAGCCAGACCAAAATCGCATTTACGAAGCGGGCCATAGGGAAGCCCGTCGTTTAGGCCTTGATGATCTTGCTATTCCTTATTTGGCCCATGCCGGAATTGTTCAAAACGCGGTTTACAAGCCCGAGCCACAACCTATCCTTATCCAAGACCGCCAAGGCAAGGTTCAATCCCTTGAAGCCCTCAATGACCATGCCTATTGTGTGGATTTGTTGGCTGAAAGAAGGCAATACACCCAGTACCTCCCCAAAAACTAATCAAAACCACAACCTGCCTGCAGAGCAACCAATGCCGTGCAGCAGGATCCCCTTTGAGCCATTTAAGAAAGCCCTAATTGAAGCAATTGTGCAGATATTTGCGAGATTATGATGGAATTGCTATGCAAAGAAATCGCCAACATCGTGGGCGGGGAATGCCTTGGCGATGAGACCCGAGTGATCCACAGCCCCGCCAAAATCGAAGATGCCGGAGCCAACCAGATTTCTTTTCTTGCTAATCCCAAATATTTGGTTCACCTGGACCAATGCCGTGCGGGTGCCCTCATTGTTGACCACCGTTTGGAATTGCCTCTAATACCAGTTCAAACCACCATTATCAAGGTTTCTGACGCTTATTCTTCCTTCGGACTCGTTCTCAAGGCCTTTCAAAAAGAACCTGTTTACCATCTTGGAATTCATCCCCAATCAACAGTGGATCCTTCAGCCAACCTTGGAGTAAATGTAGGAATAGGCCCTTATTCAGTTATTTCCGAAAACTCGAGAATTGGTGCAGGGTGCCGAATAGCCTCGCAGGTCTATATTGGCTCAAGGGTTAGCCTTGGCGAAAATTGCATTTTGCACCCCGGTGTTCGCATATTGGATGGCTGTCAAATCGGAGACCGCTGCGTTCTGTATGCGAATGCAGTGATCGGATCGGATGGGTTCGGCTATGCGCCCGACAAGGATTATGTTTACGCCAAAATTCCTCAAACTGGGATTGTGATTTTGGGTAATGATGTTGAGGTAGGTGCCAATGCAACAATTGACAGGGCCACCATGGGTGCTACTACCGTAGGTGATGGTTGCAAAATTGACAACCTCGTACACCTCGCCCATAATGTGGAATTGGGTGCCCATTCGGTGATTGCAGCGCAAACAGGCATTTCAGGTAGTACCAAAATTGGAGAAAAGTGTGTTTTCGGGGGGCAAGTTGGAGTTGCTGGCCATTTACAGATCGCCTCCGGTTCTCAAATAGGGGGTCAAGCAGGGGTAACGCATACCATTGAGGATGCCAACCGGAAATGGAACGGTACCCCTATCATGTCTTATATGGATAATCAGCGGTCAAATGCCCTATTTCGCAAGCTCCCCCAAATAGAATCTGAACTAAAGGTTGAAATTCAAACTTTGAAAGATGCCTATATCAACCTAGTCCGCGAATTCGAAAAGGCCAAGACCCAAGGAGCCTAGAGGAAACCCATTCATGAAAAGTTCTAAAACAATATTTCAAAAGACCATCGCTCATCCCGTTTCGATGGAGGGAGTAGGATTGCACAGCGGATCACCGGTGGTTCTTCGCTTTATCCCTGCCCCTGAAGATACCGGCTTCGTTTTTCGGAGGACCGATTTAAATCCTATTGTGGAAATCCCCGCCTTGGCTGAATATGTTGTAGAAACCAGCAGGGGTACCACTTTAGGTTTGGGAGAAGCCCAAGTCCTTACAGTGGAGCATGCGCTATCTGCTCTCACTGCAATGGACTTGGATAATGTTATTATAGAACTCAATTCACCCGAACTTCCTATCGCCGATGGTAGCGCATTGCCCTTTATTGAAACACTACAAAAAGCAGGGATAGCCGAGCAAAATGCCCCTAGGCAGTATTTTGAGTTGAAAGAGCATTTTCATTTTGAGGATGACCTCAAAGGTACGGAAATAGATATGTTACCTGATTCAGATTACAGAGTCTCCGTTCTTATCGACTTTGACTCCAAAGCCTTAGGAAGACAGCACGCTAGGATGGATTCTTTGGCAACCTTTGCCAAGGAAATTGCACCCTGCAGAACATTTTGTTTCCTACATGAGTTGGAAACCATGTACAACAGTAAGCTCATTCAAGGCGGTGATCTTAACAATGCCCTTGTTTTCATCGAAAACCCTGTTGCAGAAGAACATTGGGGCAATCTACGGGATATGTTTGGGCATCCAGATCTTCAATTTCAAAATGCTGGAGTGCTCAACCATCGGGAGCTTTATTTCGATAATGAACCTGCGCGTCACAAACTTCTTGATGTGGTTGGTGATTTCTCGCTTATTGGACGGAGGTTGAAAGCCCATGCCATCGCCCACAAGCCAGGCCATAGCTCCAATGCAGCCTTTGCTTTGGCCTTCCGAAAATTCATGCTTAGTCAGGAGAGGAAAAAGTCAAGTAAAGCTGCCTCTAAGGTCATAACGGTACCAACCGAAACAGTCTTTGACTCCAATCAAATCATGCAGTTTCTGCCGCACCGCTATCCTTTTCTCTTAGTGGACAAAATCGTTGAAATTTCAGACCAGCACGTTGTAGGGATCAAAAACGTTAGCATCAACGAAGGTTTTTTTCAAGGTCATTTTCCAGGCAATCCTGTCATGCCCGGCGTGCTGACCATTGAGGCTTTGGCTCAAGCCGGTGGTGTTTTGTGCCTGAACCTCATGGATGATCCTGGTGGTTATTGGACCTATTTCACGCGCATTGATAAAGTAAAATTCAAGGGGAAAGTACTCCCAGGAGATACCTTGATTCTCAGACTAAGACTCATCGAACCTATACGTCGGGGTATTTGCCGTATGGATGCTCAGGCCTTTGTTCAGGATCAAAAGGTGGTTGAAGCTGAATTAATGGCTCAATTGGTTCGGAAATCATGAGCAAATTCGCCGACATTGACCCAAATGCCCGGATTGGGGAGGGCACAATGGTGTCCCCATTTGTGACCATTGAAGACGATGTCATTATTGGGAACCATTGTTGGTTGGGGCCGGGATGCACCATCATGAAAGGCGCCCGTATTGGCGATTCAGTTCAGGTTTTTCCAGGTGCGGTTATTTCAGCTCCTCCTCAGGACCTCAAATACCGGGGTGAACCTACTCTCACAAGGATAGGCGACAGGACAGTCATCCGAGAATGTGTGACCATTAACCGAGGAACCACTGACCGAAATGAAACCGTTGTGGGGAGAGACTGCCTGCTCATGGCTTATACCCACGTAGCCCACGATTGCTTGCTGGGCGATCATGTCATCATGGCCAATTTGGCCACCCTTGCAGGTCATATAACGGTGCATAATTGGGCAATTTTGGAGGGCCTGGTTGCGGTTCAGCAATTCCTTACCATTGGCGAACACAGCTTTGTGGGTGGAGGATCACTGGTCCGCAAAGATGTGCCCCCCTTTGTGAAATGTGCCAAAGACCCATTATCCTTCGCCGGTGTCAATGTGATTGGTCTTCGTCGCAGGGGTTTCAAGGAAGATGAAATTCGCTTGATTGAAGACGTGTATCGGGTTATTTATGTTCGTGGTTATAACATTACAAGGGCAATTGAACAAGTCGAAGTCGATATCGCGCCGTCCAAAATCAGAGATCGTATTTTGCAATTCGTTCGACATTCCAGCGCCGGAGTGATTCGTGGGATGATTGAATAAAAAAATCCTAATCGCGTCATGCCCGTCTTGCAACTTGACTCCATCGGCAAGCAGTTCGGTGGTCATTGGCTCTTCAGAAACCTGAACTTACAAATTGAACCGGGTAACGGGCTTGCCATCACAGGACCCAACGGTAGTGGAAAATCCACATTGCTACACTGTCTAGCAGGGCTGGTCCGTCCAGACCTTGGACAAATGAAATGGAGCGAATCACCCATAGGACGACCCGCCATGGCATCTCCGGGCATGGAACTTCCTGGTGAATTCACCTTGAAAGAATTACTTGATTTCCATTTCACTCTCAATCCAATGCTTGGTGGTTATCATCCCATGGAAGAATTGGAGGCTGCAGGCCTTAGGGCCAAGGCCTCCTTGCAAGTCCAATACTACAGTGCAGGAATGACTCAGAAATTGCGCCTGGTTTTGGCCTTACTCAGTGAATCCTCTCTTTTGCTTCTGGACGAACCGCATAGTCATCTCGACGCCCATGGTCAAAATTGGTTCCAAAATCTTTTGGCCAAAGTGTCCACAGGTCGCTGTCTGGTAATCGCATCCAATGATTCAGCGGAGTATTCCCTCTGCAGGAAAACATTAGGTCTGCAAGGTTGATCCGTGTTATCACCCTTTGTCTTTGAATCATAGGCGGTTCAACCTGAAAATAAATTTTGAAATCAACGAAGTCGAACCAACGCCCCACTTACATTCCTTGTTATCCAACCTTTGGTTTCTAATTCGAACAACGCACACACGAATCCGGGATAATCTCCTGGGAATGCTTCCCATAGCAGATCGGCAGAGACCGGTTCATGCAATTCCATGGAAGAGAAAACTTGGGCGGCACCCAAGCCTAAATTTTGAGATAGTTTGGAGGAATTTAAATCGCCTGGGTAAAAAGGAGATCTTTGGTGCATTGCAGTGCGCCCTTCAAAGCGAATCCCTTCAAGTCTGCATTCTCTTATAGGCCACTTCATCAAAGTCGCCAAATCATACGGGGAACAGGTCATCAAGGCCTGACCCTCCATGATCATCTGCAAACATCCGCGGTAGTTTTGGTCAGTCACTCTACCCGGAAAGGCCAATACATGGCGACCGTATTCTTGAGCATAGCGGGCAGTAATCAAGGCTCCGCCACGGGCTGCTGCCTCAACTACCAGAGTTCCTGTACATATTCCAGCAATGATACGGTTCCTGCTCGCGAACAAACGCGCGTCGGGCGATTGGTATGCCGGTGACTCGCTGATTAATGCCCCATCACGCATAATTCTAGAGGCCAGGCCGCGATTTTGGGCGGGATAAACCGATGCTAATCCGTTCGCCATCACAGCTAAGGTCGCCATGCCGCATTCAAGCGCCAAATCGTGGGCATGCGTGTCGACACCACGGGCCAAACCACTAACAACTATTGGTTTATGTAAGGAATCCTGCCAACCGATCGAAAGCTCCTCCAAATATTGTCGCAGGACGAATGCCCCATACGAACTCATGTTACGAGTACCCACCACCGCCATGCTGTAGTCGTATTGGTTTGGTAATTTGCCCTTTACATACAGCAACAAAGGAGCGTTGATACATGGCTGAAGTTGGCTTGGATAATCTTCTGCATACAGGTCCACCCAACGTATACCTTCACCCTGGCTGATCTCCCATTCCCTTCGAAAGAAGGCCAAATTGTTTTGCAGAACTCGTCCGTCCTTGTCTTTGTTTATGGCCAAGGCCAGACGCTTCCCCCAAGGACCCAAAGAAGCTAATCGGTAGCCATCGACACCCAACATCGTGTCCACCTTATTCTGTGGAATGTCCTGCGGCTGATCTTTCAAAAAATGATCAATAGGTCCTGGATTCATCATGTCTTGAACTGAGGCCAAAGCAGCCAGTACCTTTCGGATGGTGACAGGACCGACCCCGGGTAAAGAGGCCTTTGCCATGAGCTCAATGATCGTTTCTTTTTTCATGACTTTTATGGCTAAATTCGGTTTTTCAAGACCGGCTTTGTTTTCATTTATTCGACTTTCCTTTTGGGTTATGATCAGCGCCCATATAACAGCGCCAACCCTATTGCTGGGCCAGGCAAGCTCCCCCCCCTTGGATGTCAATCTACCCACCCGCGATACCTCTTGGAATGCCAACCTCAAAGTTTTGCAACCGGTGGTGGTGACCAGTTCCCGGATTGTCCAACGATTGGAGCGATCCACCGCAAGCTTGGGCCTCCTCACACGTCAAGATGTCGAAACCTTCAACAGCCTGACCCCCGAAGATGCTTTGAACCGGATGTCCGGGGTCTACAGCCTTAGGGGCCAACTAAGTATCCGCGGAAGTGGAGGATTTACCCTCAACGCCGGAAGCCGTGCATTGATGCTTTTGGACGGGTTGCCTCTCCTTTCGGCAGATGCGGCCGAAGTCCATTGGAAATTGCTGCCTACCGAGCAACTAGAACAAATCGAAGTTCTCAAAACCGCTGGTTCCGCCTTATACGGATCCTCTGCCTTGGGTGGCGTGGTTCATTTTCGTACCCGCAGACCTGGTCCTGAACCACTGCATGTAATCAGCGGTTTCAGTGGAATCTATGCCGAGCCACCAACCTTTCATCGCAACCCGTGGGGGCGTTCCAATTACCCGACCATGAATGGCTTATCGTATTTGCACAGCGCTCGATATGGGAAAACCGAAGTTGTAGGGAGTTTTCAAGCCGTTGCAGACCAGGGATTTAGGATTGGAGAAACCAGCAAAAGACTGCGCGGTGGATTGAATTTTCGACAGAGCTTAGGGCGCGGTTGGTCGGTCGGTTTATCCGGTCATTTTTTGATTGACTCGATGCGTTTATTTTCGATTTGGAAAAGCGATACCGATGCGTTTGTGCCCGCACCTGGTTCCACCAACCCGCAAATCAACCGGCGTTGGCTCATTGATCCATCTATCACTTATCTCGGCGCTCGCTTTCAATTCCGATGGTTGAACCGTTATTATTATTCTTACAATAATTTCAACAACGAAGATTTTGCGCTTGCGCTTATGGCCTACAGCGAACCTACGCTGCGATGGATAATTCCGTCCCAAAACATTTCCTTGATGGTGGGTGCAGTTCTCCAACAGAATACCATTGATTCCAAGAACCTCTATCGTCAACAAGGTTCTTCACAGCAAGCGATCTATGCCCAAGCCGATTACCAAGAAAATCGCTGGACATGGGGGGGCGGAATGCGTATGGAGCGTTATGTGACGAACGGACTGGAACGCCTTACCCTACCCCAAATCAGGACTTCCCTCAATTACCACCTTGTGAAACCCAGTCGTTTTAACAATAAGTTTCAATCCGCATCGTTTGATTCGATTCAAATTATGCCATTGTGGATAGACCCAACGCCCGACCCAGCTCGGGGTGGATTCCTACGGGCCTCCATCGGCCAAGGCTTTCGTTTACCCAGCATCGCCGAACTCTATTCCAATTCCAAAATCGGCGGGGTACGAATTCTGGGCGATAGCACCTTGAACGCCGAAGAAAGTTGGTCTGCCGAAGTGGGTTACCTGCATCGATTTGGACGCAGTGCTTGGCAACCCGAACTGGACCTCGCCCTCTTCCATTCCTTCTACCGCAACCTCGTCGAATTTAATTTTAGTGTTCAATTACCCACTGTTTACGATGCCCAGGATAACGCCTGGCTCAATGATTCAACATTAAGTGATAACGAAAAGTTGTCTAGAATTGCTCAAAAATACGCCCGTTTCAAACCGATGGGTGTACCAGAAGCCACGATACAAGGTGTTGAAGCTCAATTTAGTGGAAGCCTGCCATCGTCCAAAGGAATGTTCCAATACCGTTTAGGGTATACGTTCAGTAACCCTCTGAATCTGCGTCCACCGGCCTTTGATTCTGCCTATAATTCAACCTTGACGGATTTGATGCGTTTCCTGAAGTATCGTTACCGGAATTTGTTACGAGCAGAAATTTCGTATCACCTGAAGTCCTGGACATTGACCAGCCAAATTCGTTACAATTCTATTCCTCTCAATATTGACAAAGACTATTATCGTTTTATCCCTGGTCTGTTGGATCACCGAATCCGAACCCGTCATGGGGATTGGTTGGTGGATCTTAGGTTTGGTTGGACTAGCTATCAGGGACGCTACCGTTTTAATTTCATCGTACGCAACGCGCTAAACAGGAGCTGGATGCCCGTACCTGGCAATATTGGAGAACAACGTAACTTTCAAGTGCAATGGACCGTACAACTCTAAAAACATTTTGGATCGGAATCCTGTGCCTTAGCCTTGGCGTGACTGATGGAACCCAAGCTCAAGCCTTCCTGCAAGGAAAGGTTCTGGACGCTGAACTTCAAAGCCCCTTGGCAGGAGCCAACCTTCAATGGATGTGTCCCGCCCACAACTTGACCACCCCACCCCCTACAGGAGGAACAGCGAGCCGAAGCGATGGCAGTTTTGAATTGATAGCGGTGGCCCAGGGTTGTTCCCTTCGTGTTTCTGCAGTAGGATACATGACCCGATGGATCCCTGTTCCATTCCCTGCATCCAATGGAACCTGGGGTCCTTTGAACATTGTTTTGGAACCGCTTACCCAAAACCTGGAGGCCGTGGTCATCAGCGCTGGCCGCTTTGAACAAAGACTCTCTGAAGTGTCGGTCTCCATGCAAATCCTGCAACCTGAACTCCTGCGCCAAAACAACTTAACCCGCTTGGACGATGCCATGGACCGGGTACCAGGGGTCAGCATAGTGAACGGGCAAGCCAATATCCGCGGTACTTCGGGATTTAGTTACGGGGCGGGAAGTAGGGTTCAGGTACTCCTGGACGAAATGCCCTTGCTGAGCGCCGATGCCAACGATGTGCGTTGGGCCTTTATGCCCATGGAAATGCTATCGCAGATTGAGGTCATCAAAGGGGCATCGTCAGTCCTTTTTGGAAGCGGGGCCTTGGGAGGAGCCATTCATCTGCGAAGTCAATGGCCGGGGCTCAAACCGGGTGGAATGCTGCAGACCTATGCCTTGGGTTACGATCACCCTCCGGCCAAATTCACGGACCCTTATCCCGGACGCATGCCCCTTCAATCCGGTATCAACGGTTTCTATCAACAAAATTCAGGACGTCTGGATTGGACGGTGGGCGCCATGGCCCTCACTGATCCCGGGTACCGTGTGGGTGAATTTGGTAACCGTCTGCGGGTCAATACCGCCTTGCGTTATCGCCTCAGCTCCAAACTCATGTTGAGTCTGGCAGCGAACTTGATGACCGAAAAAAATGGTAGTTTTCTGTTTTGGAACAATTTGGACTCCGCGCATTTTCCGGCTGTAGGAACCAACGACACCCTGCTTAGCCGACGTGCTATGCTGGACCCTGTCCTTCGCTATACGGATCCTTGGGGTAATAATCACGCCCTCAAGAACCGTTGGTACCTCACCCAAAACATGGGCGACAGCGATCGTAATGTGCGCGGTTTGATGCGTTACCACGAATACCAATTTCAACGACGCTTTGTGGGGCCAAACAAATCGAGCTGGGTCAGCAACAGCGGAGTCACCTACCTTCATAACAACGTGCAAAGTGAAGGTCTTTACGGGGATCGGAACAGCCGCTCGGTGGCACTGTACACCCAAATGGATATCCAAGCCGGTCGTCTGGGTCTCTCATTGGGTGGGCGCATGGAATCCACCCGTATCGAATCCGATTCCTTGATTCGATTTCCCATTTTTCGTTCGGGGTTGACCTATGCCCTGCGACCCGCTACCCATCTCCGGGCCTCGGTGGGTCAGGGTTTTCGTGCACCGTCGGTAGCCGAGCGCTATGTACGGGCCGTGGGGGGAGCGGTGGAAGTGTTACCCAACCCTGTTCTGCAACCAGAGCAAGGGTGGAGCGGTGAAATAGGCCTGCGCCAGGGTTATAAATTCGGTTCAATCCAAGGCGGGATAGACCTTGCCTCCTTCTACACCCGTTATACCGACATGATCGAATTTAGTTTCAAATTATGGCCCGATGGTGCTGGGTTCAAGGCGATCAATCTCCTGAACACCACGGCTGTGATGTGGGGCATTGAAGCAGGGACCGAAGGACAAGCCCGAATGGGCACCCACACCCTACGTTGGATGATGGGCTATACGTTCACCCAACCTACCCAGTACGCCATGCCCATTCCTTCGGAACCGGACTATATCGTAGAAGACACCCTCAAATACCGCAGCCGCCACCTGTGGAGGTCCGACTTGTTATGGGAAAGAGGGCGAATGCAAGCGGGTATTAACCTTCGCTACAACAGCTTTATGCTCAAAATTGACGATATTTTTTATTCCTTTATTCCAGGCACTGCAGAATTTCGCCAACAAAACAACCAAGGGGATTGGATCGTCGATTTGCGAACGGCCTATCAAATTCAAAAGCATTTCAAAATCTCGGTCTTGGTACGGAACGCCTTCAACAGAGCCTACGCCGTTGTCCCCGGCAATCTGGGCCCACCCCGGGCCTTTCTCCTCCAAGCTCAATGGAACCTCTAAATCTTTCGACCCCTTTCGACACCATGATACCTAACAAGTTCTTACGATGGGCAGGGATAAGCTGCCTCTTGGCCTTGACTGCTGGGCCCGGTGCACCAACCCTGCTTGCCCAATCCCGTACCACCTCCCATAAGCCAAAGGTGTCATCGGTAACGGATACCCCTGCTCCTGAGAACGCACTAAGCCTGCAGTCCATTTTTGCATCAGGAAAATACTCCCAACGAGGGGCCGGTGTTATGGAACCCCTAATGGATGGTATTCATTATTACAACAACCAACGTATTGGTGATTCTACTCAAGAAAATGCCTTACTTATTTATGCCTACCAAAACGGTGAAGTCACCGATACCTTACTCAAGGAGAGCTGGTTGCGAACCTCAAGCTACCCGGAAGGTCTGATCTGGGATGATGTTGAATTATCCCCTGATGAAACGGTACTCCTGCTCGCCACCCAAACCGAACCGGTGTATCGATACTCGACCAAAGCCGTATATTTCGTATGGAGCCGAAGCAACCGCAGCCTAATCCCTTTGATGGACAGTGCCAAGGTGATGGCCCCCACTTTTTCACCCGACGGCCGCTCCATTGCCTTTGTTTACCAAAACGATCTTTATACCATAGACTTGGATCGGCAAAGTTTGCGTCGTATTACCCAAGACGGAGCCGTCAATCAAGTGATCAACGGTCATGGGGATTGGGTTTACGAAGAAGAATTGGAACTAACCCGAGCTTTTGCATGGTCACCGGATAGCAAAGCCTTGCTCTACCTGCGTTTTGACGAATCCAAAGTTCCTCAAATGAGCATTCCCCTTTACGAGGGCAACCTATATCCGCAAGAGATGCGTTTCAAATATCCCAAAGCCGGCGAAGCCAACGCGTCCGTGAGCCTGTGGATCTTGGAATTAAACGAGAAAGCTCCCCGCTGTCTCTTTGAGGAAGATCACCGTACCGGTGACGATGCAGAACATTATTTGGCGAGAATAGGCTGGACTTACGATGCCGGCTTGGCATGGGTTCAAACCATGAATCGGGCCCAAAATCGTTTAGATTTATCCTTAGTTGACCGCCAAAGCGGGACACGGCGTTTATTGCGTCGTGAGGAATCCGAAACCTGGGTGGACCTACATGATCATCTTGTTTTTCTAAAAAGCGGGACTCACTTTGTCCATTCCAGTGAAAGGACCGGATACCAACGCCTGTACCTCTACGACATGCAAGGGAATGAAACGGTCCCCCTCAGCCCTGATGGCCAGGAGATCACGGATTTTTATGGGGTGGACCAAGCTAGAGGCGAATACTACTACGCTTTGGCATCTCCTACACCAATGGAAAGACAGCTTTTTCGGGCCGCTCTCCCCAACTTACAGCCTCAACAATCGGCGCCGACTCAGCCGATTCCTACCGCAATGCTGATCGGGGAGGAGCATGGCAAAACCACCGCCCGATTTAGTCCAACCTACGATTACCATGTGTTGCAACACACCAATTTAGACCAGCCTCTGCGGGTTAGTCTGCATCGCAGAGACCAAGAAATTCGGGTACTGCAGGATAATAAAGCCCTTCAACTTCAATTGCAAAAAGCTCCTCTGGGCCCCAAATCTTTTATGCAAGTTCCTGGCGCCGACTCAACGATGCTTAACGCCTATGTAATTCATCCTCAGAATTTTAATCCCAAGAAGCGCTACCCCCTCCTGATGTTTGTCTACGGTGGTCCGGGTAGTCAAACCGTGGATGCCTCTCTGGGCCAGTACCACCTGTGGTTTCAATACCTGACCACCCTCGGTTATGTCGTCGCTTCGGTGGACGGCAGAGGAACAGGGTACCGAGGTGCAGCTTTCGAGAAGGCCACCTACCGGCAATTGGGCAAGCTAGAATGCGATGATCAAATTGCGGCTGCCCGGTATTTTGGGAAACTTTCATGGGTAGATGCTCAACGGATTGGCATTTTCGGATGGTCTTTTGGAGGCTACCTGAGCTCCCTGGCAATCACCAAAGGTGCCGAGGTCTTCAAGGCCGCGGTGGCCGTTGCACCGGTAATCAACTGGCGCTTTTACGATTCCATCTACACAGAGCGTTTCCTGGGATTGCCATCCGAAAATCCGGAAGGTTACGACGATAATTCTCCGGAAAACCATGCAGCCAAATTGGCAGGAAACTACCTCCTAATCCACGGAACCGCAGATGACAACGTGCATTACCAAAATGCCGCTGTCATGGCCAAACGTCTGGTGGACCTCAACAAAGACTTTGAATTCATCACCTACACCGACAAGAACCACGGGATCAGCGGGGGCAAAACCCGCTTGCAGTTGTTCACCAAAATCACCGGTTTCCTCCAAAAAAACCTTTAAACGCTTGTTTGGATCACTTTGATTCGTTTTCGTAACCCAGAAAGGCATGCTATAGGTCAATTTCTTGGGTTTTCGCTTAATTTCACAACCGCTAGCCCTTGCAGGCCCTTGTTTCACTTCCAAACCAACCTATGAGCAACAACAACAACGCTGCCTCCGACCGCCACCCTACCGGATTATGGTACCTCTTTGCCACCGAAATGTGGGAGAGATTTGGCTATTACCTCATGCTGGGTATTTTCTCGCTATACATGCTCGATGGCTGGAATAACGGGGGCATGGGTTTTGACTCCAAAACCAAATCCGATATCTACGGCACCTATTTGGGTTTGGTTTACCTGACCCCCTTCATAGGTGGACTCCTGGCTGACCGCATGCTTGGCTACCGAAGGTCCATTATCCTGGGTGGTCTGATGATGGCCTCCGGTTACTTCTTGTTATCGGTGCACAGTATCGAAACCTTCTATGCTGCTTTGGCCCTGATTATCCTTGGCAATGGATTCTTCAAGCCGAATATCTCCACCTTGGTGGGTAACCTCTATAATACGGATGCCCTCAAAAACAAGAAGGACTCGGGCTTCAATATTTTCTATATGGGTATCAATGTGGGCGCCTTTATTTGCAATTTCGTTGCAGCCTACATGCGGATCAATTATGGCTGGGGGCATGCCTTTGCCGCGGCCGGTGTCGGTATGTTGATTGGAGTCGCTATTTTCCTCCTGGGGATTCCGCATATCAAGCATGTGGACCAAGTCAAGCCCCTCAAGGAGGGGGATATGTCCACCCTCAAAATTCTATCCATGACCCTTTTGCCTATGTTTGTCTTTGGGGCCATCGGATACGCTATACCGGGCAATCTATTGGGTACCGATACCAACGATGCCTTCATTATTGGGTGTATACCGGTAATCGCCTTCTTCGTGTACCTCGCCTTCACGGCCGAAGCCAAGGAGCGCAGAGCCATCAAGGCGTTATTGGCAGTTTTCTCCTGTGTTATTCTGTTTTTCGCAATTTTCCATCAAAACGGAGATGCCTTAACAGTTTGGGCTGAGGACTATACCGACAGGGAAATGCCGGCGGCAATAGCCCCAGCAGCCGAAAATTTCGGCATGGCCCAGGTAGTCACCAACCACGGAATCGTTCAAATGAACGACGAAAAATTTGGCATCGCCATGAAAATGAAGCGAGCTCAAGAAAACGCTATGCCCGGCAACACGGCGGATGAACTCAAAGCCAAAGCCGAATATTCCGAAAACGTGTCCCAGGCCGAAAAGTCCAGGGCCTATTTCAAGAATCTGCCTAAGAAGCAGATACCACCTTCGGGACAGAGCCTAAGGCTGTATTCTACTGAATTATACCAGTCCATGAACCCCTTTTGGGTCGTCCTTTTGACACCTGTTATGGTAGGCGTTTGGGGATTCTTTCGGTCGCGCGGTAAGGAACCCAGCACGCCTACCAAAATCGCCTTCGGTCTGGTCATCACAGCCCTATCTGCATTAGTGATGGTCGGAGCCGTTATGGCCACCAACGACCTTAACATGAAAGCCGGTTCTTTTTGGCTAATGGCCTCATACGGTGTGATTACCGTTGGTGAACTTTGTTTGTCCCCCATGGGCTTGTCCTTGGTTTCCAAACTAAGCCCACCCAGAATCACGGCCCTGATGATGGGCGGGTTCTTTTTGGCGGTATCGGTTGGCAACAAAATGTCCGGGATGCTCTCTAGCCTTTGGGAGAGCTTCGATGACAAAAAAGATTTCTTCATGCTGAACTTCGGATTGGTGATGGCCGCAGCCTTGCTTTTGTTCCTGATGCTTCGTTGGCTGAATTCCGTCATGAAGGAAAATAACGTCCTTTAAACCACCCCACCTTCATGAGCAATTCTACAGCTCCCTCCGATCACCTCAGCGTATCGGAGCAGGAATCCTTGTTGTCCATCCGCGACTTCAAGGGAACCTACCCCAAACAAATTTGGTACCTCTTTATGGTGGAAATGTGGGAGCGGTTCTGCTTCTACGGAATGCGGGGGATGTTAATGGTCTTTATGGTCACCCAACTTGGCCTCGGTGATGGACAAGCGAACCTGCAATACGGTTCCATTCAATCCTTTGTGTACGCGTTCACCTTCTTGGGCGGCATACTGGCGGACCGCTTTTTGGGATTTCGCAAATCGTTGTTATGGGGTTCTATATTGATGTGCATTGGCGGAATTCTCATGGGTATGGATCCTGTTAATAATTTTTATCTGGGGATTTGTTTTAACATCATCGGGAGTGGTTTTTTTAAGCCCAATATTTCGACCATGGTCGGGCAATTGTACCACGAAAACGACAGCCGCAGGGATGCTGGATTTAGCTTGTTTTATGCCGGAATCAATATCGGGGCTTTCTTGGGAGGTACCATTATGATTTTGGTAGCCAAGAATATTTCCTGGAATGCTGCTTTTTATCTGGTTGCGGTGGCCATGTGCATTAGTCTTCTTGTTTTTTTGATGACCCAAAAGTCGTTTGGCTCCATAGGGCTTTCGCCCCTACGGCATATGCCGCAGGAACCCCGACTGGGTCGAGAAGCCTTGATCTACTATATTTCCTTGTTGGCCATCGTGCCGGTTTGGTTTATGATTACCGATACCCGTTATACGGATCGGTTTATGTCCATCATTGGCCCCTTGACTTTGGTTTATTTGGCCTGGGAAATGCGGTCCCTTTCCAAAAGCGAAAACCTACGCCTAGGGGCGGCTATGCTCTTTATCCTTTTTTCGGTTATTTTTTGGGCGTTTTTTGAACAAAGCGGAGGCTCCCTTAGCCAATTTGCCTTGTACAATCTTCAGAATCAGGACTTTTGGGGATTTACCATGGACGCCAACGCAGCGAATAATTCCGCCAATGCTTTCTTTGTTATTCTATTCGCTCCTTTGTTGGGCATGGTCTGGGTAGGACTCAGTGCACGCCGAGCCGAACCCAATTCCATCCTCAAATTTTCTATGGCCTTTGCAATGCTGGGTCTGGCCTTCATTCTTTTTTATGCCAATCGTTTTTTTGCCAACCCGCAAGGCATGGCCTCCCTCGAAATCTTTGTTTTGGCGTATTTGGTAATTAGTGTTGGGGAACTCTGCCTTTCTCCCATAGGGCTATCGTTGATGACCAAGTTATCTCCCCTGCGCATGCAGGGTCTTATGATGGGCATGTGGTTTTTGGCTTCGGCCTACGGTCAATACGTTGCTGGATTATTGGGTGCGGGCATGTCCCTGAGTGACCAGGCCAGTACAGCCCAAGATAAACTCATGGCCTATACCAGCGGTTACCTCCAATTGGGCTACTACGCCTTGGCCGCCGCCCTCATCCTGGCTTTGCTCAACCGCCCCATGAAGCGGATGATGCAAGGCATTCACTAAGGCTGCACCATCAACTTCAAGCGAAGGCGGTGTCCGTCGCGTAGGGTAAGTGTTCCATAATACAAGCCCGGTGACCACTGGGCCACGAGAACTCGGACTTGTTTTTCCCGACCACTTTCCATACCCGATGGATCCTTAAAGTCATTGGCGTAGATCATGCGCCCACCCGCATCATGCCATTCCAATCTTTGGACCTCCATATCCTCACCCCACTGAAGCAAGGCCTCCGTCTGGGCTGGATTTGGGTACAGGGTCAATCCTGTAGAGAGATTATCATTCAATCCAACCGAAGTAAAGACTCGGCAAGCGGTATCGTTGGCATTGTTGGTCTGACCGGGAACAGGGCCCGTGTAGGCACAAAGACGATGCGTACCGCCCACCGTTGGCCTCCATCGACCTGTGAAAATGTGATGAATGGTATCGTTGGGCTGTATGGAGCGCGAAAGGGTATTGGCATCCACCAAAATCCCGTTCACCGTATAACTCACCAAATAACTGTTGATTGCATTGGCAGAAAAATTTCGGATGACCACCTTGACGTTATGATCCTGGTTCAATGCTGGAGCGGTAGGCGTCAACAATTGGGCCACACCAATATCGGGGACATTCACGGGGGTATTTCCAATCACGATGCTATCGATACCAACCCCTTCCTCGGTCAACGAGGCATCCGAACTAAACACAAAACGCATGAGGACCGAAGAAGCATTGTTCAAAGCGGACAAGGAATGCGAGGCCCGCAACCATCCGTTCGAGCCACCATCCCATACCGGTTGCCCGTTGGATGAAGAAACAGAGGGTGAGGAATACCAATTTGTGCCGCTTCCAACGGCACCCAAAACCTGCCAACTTGCACCACCGTCGGTGGAATATTGCAGGTTAACCCCATCATACATATCCTCTGTCGAAAAATTAATGCTAAAGCTAATGTTGGCGTTTTGGATACTTGAGAAGGTAAAGCAAGGTAATTGCAAGTAGCTCAGCTCGTTATTATTATAATCACCCCCCAGATTTGTTACCCAAGCACGTTGACCACTTGCTGCATTGTTGATTACTACACCGGATGGTACACCCCAAGCCCATGAATTGTTGCTACCGCCCGATGTCAAGCCCCCGTTATTGGCTTCAAAATTCTGGATATAGGGCAGGGAGCTCACCTGTGGTATATGGGTCACATTGGTTCTAACCGTATCGTTGCTCAAATCTGCATCGCCAGGTACTGCCGTGAAGGCCGTGAGGGTATAGGTGCCCACAACAGACAAATTAGCACGTGTACTGAAATTATAAACCAATGAGTCCCCGGGGGCAATAGGACCCGGCATAACTTCGGCAATTGGAGCCAATGCATTGATACGGTAATGAACAGGAATATTGCTTAAAGTTTGAGTCCCTTGATTTTTGACCCGAATACTGACCTGGGCATTGTTGGGCAGACCGCAACCTGTCAAAGGCGCCGTGATGGCGGCCAGTTTCGCTTCAACCGGAGGCGGGTCCGAAACCCGAAAATCATCAATAGCTACTCCGTCTCCGGCAACAGAAGCATCCGATACAAACAAGAATCTAAATTTAACTCCCGATAACCCTGCCAAGGAGGGAAGATTATGCTGCGCAGTGAGCCAACCCTGTGAACCACCAGGGGGGAAGCCGGTAGCCGAACCGTTCCAACATGCTAAACCCGTCCCTGGCCCGTTGGTCAAGGCGCTGTTGTACCAATTAATCCCTGAAGCCACCGTACCTGCAACCATCCAAGTTGCGCCACCGTCGATGGAATATTGCAATTGCATTCCATCCCAGCCTCGTTCCGTCTCCCACCAGACCTTGAAACGAACCTGCGGACTTGTTAAGGTGGTCAAATTAAGGCAAGGTGATTCCAAATAGCTCAATTCATTGTTGTTATAATCTCCTGTCAAATTGGTGGTCCAACTCTGGGTGCCACCACCTGCCGACGTAATGACAGGCCCTGTGGGGGTTCCTCTTTGCCAAGAATTATTCGTACCATAAGAAGACCATCCACCTGCCGATGCTTCAAAATCTTCGTAATACGGCATGGTACCAATTAGAGGTACACTCAAAACGGAGACTGTCACAGTATCGTTCAAATTCTGCCCATCCGATCCCAAGGTCGTGTAGGCCGCAAAGGTGTAGGTTCCTGGTGTAGAAAGATTTACAAACCCTGTAAACGTGAACAAGACCGTATCTCCAGGATTAATGGTCCCGGTAAAAGTCTCTGCAACAGGGGTTCCACCTCCTAAAGAGTAGGCCAAACCGAAATTGGACTGGGCCACCGTCCCAAAATTCACAAGGCGCACGCTTACGGGTAAAGCGCTCCCTAATCCGCAACCGGAAACAGGACTAACCAAAGAAATCACCCCTACATCGTTGGGCGAAGGTGTGAATTCAAAGGCCCCAATATCGGGAGTAATGGTGTTGCGAGTTACGCCGTTGAAATCACTTCCAATTCCCCCAAAGGGTGTCCCAAGGTCGTTGAATGTGGCCGATAAAGGAATAGACAAATTAGCTCCTGCAAAAACCGGGTTCAAGGAAACGGAATTGCTGTCCTTGCTATAGGCAGCGGTCCAAGAACTGCAAGTTGCAAAGGATAGATTTAGCAATTGTATGGAAATCAAATTCCCCCCTTGGGTTTGGCCAGGTATTGGCTTGTGATAGAAGTTATTGTAGTTACTTGTGCAGCTACGGGCGATGGAATCCGTTTCCAACAACAAGGCCGCCCAGGAGGAAGGCACAGCCGAGCCTCCCACGGATTCTGCATAAAGATTATTGTTGTAAATCGATAAGTTTACAAAAGGTGAGGTCTGGGCAATCGGACCAAAGGTGTTATCCACTACATGAATCAACCCGTAATTCAAGGAAGTGGATGCGCTGTTCCTAAGACATCGCACTTTGATGGTGTTGAACGCCAATTCGATACCGTCCTTGGGGTCAGGAAATGCGAATGAGGTATCCGAAAATCCTTCAATAAGAATAGGAGCGTTCAAACCAAAAACCCCGCTGGGGTTGAAATCTACCGCAATGGAATTGTTGTATAAACGAGTCGGTTGCCCGATACTATCGTTCGAATTCGTAACCCGGATTTGAGCATTGTAAACAACCCCGGAAAATCGATTAGAATGCACCTGGCAGGCCGAAACCTGGTTGAGGGTCACCGCGGCCATTCCGTTGGGACGCTGTTGATCGAAGGTATTTCCCGAGATAAGCATTCCCAATTGATCAAAGGCCGTTATGGCATCCAAATAACCAACGAAAGAATTATTGGTAATTTGATTTAGAGTGAGGGCAGAGCCCGAGCTGGAGCCTAAGGCCACCGCGGTGGCGAAACCTCGGAAGGCATTCCCGCTAATGGTCACATTTGATGAATTCTCTGCGTTAATCCCGTAATTATCGCGGCTGGGGAAGGCGAGAACCACCGAATCTTGGAAGACACAACCCGAGACCTGTAGGAATCCTGCATTGTTGGCATCGATATGAGCCGTTGGAAAAGTGCCCCCAGTCGCCGAGCCGTTCATCATCGTCCTTCTTAAGGTCAGATTCTGAAAACGAATGTGCTCAGCATTGTTCAAAACAAAGATGCTACGTTCTGTACCCGCTGTTGAGGTATCTTGAATAAGAACCACATCCGCGGCATTGCCCGTGGCGGAGGTAAACGTTAAGGTCGAGGACGCCGATAATCCCAGAATATTCCCCAGGCTGTACGATCCATAATGCAACCCGCTTTGAAGTTCGAAGGTCACAGGGCCGGCAATGCCGCCGCATCGAATTGCCTGCACCGCGGCTTGCAAAGTTGGAAAAGCGGCTCCAGCTCCGGGCCCTACGGAGTAAACCCCGCCCGGCAATGCATAACACAAGCTTACCCTGAAGGTATCGTTACCCGCATTGATGTCCGGACCGGGCGATGGATTCACCACCCATACTTTCAAATCCGCAGGAGGATTCAAAGGAAGCGCCAAGGTGGGCGTAAACGTATGGCTAACCGACTGTCCGGTAGGCAATGAACCTGACCAGGCTTCGGTGACCGGAGCACCGTTGTTCAAGCTGTACCCCACCGTAGCCCCGGTGATGGTATTGGCGGCGTAATTGGATAAGCGCATGATCACTTGCCCTGTGGTCCCACCCAATACAGGTGGTGCAGGGTTGATTAACCCCGTGGCTGCTGCATCCGTTCCCGCCAAGGGCAGAAAGCCCAACTGCATATTGGAACGTTCCGTACTACTAAAAAAACTAAATTGACCCGGTGTGCCGGTGCAGGTACCTGCGGCGTCCTGTCTGAAATAGAGCGTACTTGTAAAACCCGCGTTCGAATTCCGCATAACGGCATTGTTGATATAGGAATTGTTATTGAAGCAGGTTTCAATGATCAAATTGCTGCTGCCGTTCCAGAAAAAAGGCTGGGTGAAGTTGTGGGTATTCCATCCCGAAACTTCGGTGTAGGCCGGTACCGTATAAACCTGGGTCATGTTTCCTATAAAACCCGTGGCTATGCTTAGGGCTGTATCGCTTGTGGTCCCAATTTTGATCGTGAAATTCTGCAAAGCAGTGCCCTGAGGAACCACCACAAAGAAGGCCAATGAGTTCATGGTGCCCCCTGCAATTCCCAAGGCATTCAATTCGGTAGCCCTAACCATCATTTGGTGTTTGGCTCCCCAATAAAAATTTCCGTACGGTGCTGGGTATGATGTCAGTGTATTTTGAAGAGTGCCCGTTCCGACATCCACCAACAATTGGGCCTGGGCCTTGTTCCAAGCTGCATTGGAAAGCATCAAGAAAACGAACGAAAAGGACACGCAGAGCCAAGATTTGAGGGTTTTGGTTAACATAAAAGAAATTTGTATAAAAATATAGACCAGCCTCCTCGTTTGTACACCAAGGGTCTTTAAAGCCGAATTAAAAACAAACTAGCGCTGGGCCTATCGATTGAACACCAAGGGCCTGCCAGCGTCCTTGCAGCCCCATTCGTTATCCAAATAACCCGTTTGACCATTGACCCATACCCCTCGGACCGAATGCGTGAACGCTTCTCCCTCTACAGGAGACCAACCGCAAGCATATTCCAGGTCGGTGGCATGAACCTGCATGGGCCTCCCCTCTAAGAGCACCAAATCCGCTGCATAGCCCTCGCGCAGAAATCCCCTCTCCTTAACCCCAAAGCGCAAAGCCGGGGCATGGCACATGGATTCCACAACCCGCTCCACCGTGAAATGACCACGCATCGCCAACTCCCACATCATTAGTAAACTATGTTGCAACAAAGGTCCGCCGCTTGGCACCTCGGTATACGCTTTCGATTTTTCTTCATAGGTATGCGGGGCATGATCCGTAGCCACCACGTCGATCCATCCTTCTCGAACGGCCTCGAGGAGGGCCTGCCTGTCTGCAGCACTTTTGATGGCCGGGTTCCATTTGATTCGATTACCAAGACGCTCGTAATCGCTTTCGTCAAACCACAAATGATGAACACAAGCCTCCGTGGTGATGGGACGAAATATACCATTCTCTATCGTTATTCTCGACTTATATTCTTTGATATCAGCAACTTCCTGAGCAGTCGTCAGGTGGAGAATATGGATATCCGCTTGGCATGCCTCCGCAAGTTCTCTGGCAAGCCTACTCGACACATAGCAGCCTTCGTGATTACGGATTCGAGGATGATCCTCTGCAGTCCATAATTCCTTTGGCTTGGTCAATGCGAAATCATGAGCGCTTCTCGCAATGACCTTGTCATTTTCACAATGCAACGATATTGGAACACCTGGATGATGATGATGCATTTTGCAATACAATTCACGCAAGACTTCAGGTTGATCCACCAACAATTCCCCGGTCGAGGAACCCATGAAGATTTTGACCCCGGGAATTTGCCGGTAATCCGCCTGTAACAAATCTTCTAAATTATTCCCGTTGGCACCCATGTAGAAACTATAATTCACTGCAGAATCTCTGGCACCTACCCCCATTTTCCATTCCCAAGCCTTCCGATCGCAGGTCGGTGGACTGGTATTGGGCATCTCCATGAAGGAAGTGACCCCTCCACGCAAAGCAGCTCGACTTTCTGTGCGAATGCAGCCTTTGTGGGTCAGACCAGGCTCCCTGAAATGAACCTGATCATCCACCAAACCGGGCAACAAGAAGGCCCCACGACCCTCTATACGAATGTCAGCAACTGGCATTCGATCGGTGGCAGTAATGGACCAAATTCGCCCATCTCGGACTAAAACATTCACCATCCTCACTTCGCCCTCATTAACCATCTGCACGTCGCGTATCGAAACCGTGGCCATTGCTTAATTTTGAAAGAATTGAACCGCATCCATGCCTGATACCTTACGAACCGAGGAGAGTTTAATCCCAAATGCCGAACAACATCACCATGAATGGACTCCTAAATTAACGCTTTTCAAAACTCTTTGGGTTAAAGGTCAGATACTCCATTTCTTATGGCTAGTCGGAGCATGGGTAGGATGCTCGGTGACGGGCTGTTATGCAAGTTCACTGTCCAGCCATCCCATAAATCCATATTTGTTGCAAACATGCCGTCAATGGGTCTCCAATGCAACCAATGTGGGATTCAGTCAACAAAACCTCAAAGTGCGGGTTCTTGTGAAGGACAGGGTTCCCGTGGATTCCCTCGAAAGGGCTTGGGATGAACTACACACCTTGCCCTTAGAACGAGCGAGCTCTACAATTCACCTACTTCAAACCAAAGCCTCGATAATCCAGCCCCTGTGGCTGGAGCGATTAACAGCGCTTGGAGGCGAATTAGGTCAAGGTCACTTGACCTTGGTTCAACCGTACTGGATCAGTTCCCTCTTCGTGATTGAAGCCAGTCCCGTGTATCTGTTGGCTTTGTTGGAACGCTATGCACCGCAAATCGAGTGGATAGAATTGGACCAAGACCGTACCCATGCAGCGGATCCCGTCCTGCAAGCACCTGCCTCGCCTCCAGGGACTGAAAGTGTGGGTGGCACGGAAATAGGATTGAGAGCAGTACAAGCGCCACTTTTGTGGCGACGGGGATACAAAGGTCGCGGACGGCTTGGCATGAACATTGACACCGGAGTTTGGGGAACCCATCCGGCACTAGTCAACCGTTGGAGAGGCAACTTTGTGCCTGCCTCTCAAGCCTGGTTAGGTTCAGGGAACACCCCTACGGATTGTGGTGGAACAACATCCCACGGATCCCATGTCATGGGGACCATGCTGGGCTTAGACCACCTGACCCAAGACACCATAGGTCTAGCCATCCAATCGCAGTGGATTGCTGCAGGGGCTCTGTGTACCGGAGGTTCCACCACGGCTGCATTTCAATGGGCCTTGAATCCTGACGGCTTAGCTTCAACCGTTCATGACATGCCCGATGTCATCAACAACAGCTGGGGAGGCCCCACCCAAGACAGTGCACAATGCAACAGCCCAACCTATATGCCCCTATTCAACGCCTTATCCGCAGCGGGAATAGCCGTGGTGTTTTCGGCTGGAAATAGCGGATCAGGTACTTCGACCATAACCTCCCCCAAAAACATCAACATAAACGATGTCAATGTTTTCTGTACCGGCAATGTGAGCGTAAGCCCAATGAATGTAATCAACATCGCGCCATCGTCAAGTAGGGGACCCTCCATCTGCCTTAGCACCGACTCCTCCTTACTTATCAAGCCTGAACTTGTCGCACCCGGCACCAACGTGCGTTCTATAGGTGGGACCACTGGATACGTAAACCTAACAGGAACCTCTATGGCATCGCCCCATGTTTCAGGAGCGGTTCTCCTTCTCAAAGAAGCATTTCCAAATTTGCCGGGAAGTACAATTTTGAGGGGATTATACCAATCAGGTCTGGATCTAGGCAGTGTAGGTGAGGACAATCAATACGGTAATGGATTGCTCCAAGTTGATTCTGCTTTCCGACTCTTGTCTTTGACCCATACCCCTACGCCTCCTTACCGAGGTCGTTACAACCTCACAGTTCGCGGACCCTTGGTTCAGCCCTCCCCGCTCTGTTTGGATAGTCTTCAATTGGTTTATATTGTCACGAACCAGGGAGACTCTGTGGTGCCCTCCTACCGATTAGGGTATGGCCTTAACCCCAGTAACCTAACCTTCATCCAAAGACCCGTTGCCCTAGGCACTAACCTTAGCGACACCGTAGCCACAGGGACCCTGCTCCTCTCCTCGCAAGGAAGCAGCCAACCCTTGGCGCCCACGGTTTATATCCAAGCATGGCCTAACCAGTTTCCCGAAGAAGATAGCACGGACAATATTCTGCAACATAATTTAAATGTGCGGGCAAGGTGGTCCACTCCCTTGCTGGAAAACTTCGAAACAGGAACTCTTTCCTCGGCCGGTTACCGAATATTCAATCCCGACAATGCTATTTCTTGGTCTTATTCGACAAGTTCTGGCCTAGCCACAGGGTTCCGCTCATTGTACATAAATGCTTTTAATTATAGTATTTTAGATCAAAGGGATTATATCGAGACTGGTCAAATCCCTATACCCAACAGCGGGAGATTTTTGTTGCGTTTTCAAAGAGCCTATGCGCACAACAACAGAAACCATGCCCAAAGCCAGACTGCTTGGGATTCGCTCTTGATTTCGGCATCAACCGATTGTGGAATCACCTATCAAAGGCTCTGGGCCAAAGGCGGTACGAGCCTTGGGACTACCACCCCAGATTCCAATGCATTTATACCATTTTATGGCCATCAATGGTATCGCGACACTTTGAACCTCGCCCAATTCAGGCCGGCCTCTTCCGTGATTCTTCGAATTGAATTCTTTAACCGCCGAGGCAACAACCTCTACCTTGACGACTTCCAAGTCTTGGTGGATTCCATGGCTCCCCTAGCATCGTTTGATTGGGAAACATCCGGCTGCAGACCGATTCAATTGCAGGTCCGATCAGATGCGACATTTGCCGACAGCATCCGATGGCTGTTACCAGGAGGAATGATCTCCAACGCATCCCTAGTCAATCTAAACCCTACACCAGGATCGATCCCAATTACCCTCATAGCCTACAACAGCTTTGGTAACGACACTATCACTCGTGTCATCAGCGTCCCCTACACTCCTGTTGCCGCATTTTCCCTGACGAGAGATACCATCGTTCGCGGCGCTTTGTTAGGCCTATTAAATCAAAGTCAATACGGGTCCTACTACGTTTGGAATTTTGGTGACGGCTCACCACTCACTGCTGGTTATGCCCCGCAGAAACGCTACAACCAACCAGGGGTTTATCCAGTTAGCTTGTGGGTTTACGGAGCGAATCAATGCGTCGACTCTCTCATCGAGCACCGGGAAGTCGTCGTGATTCCTCCCACTGGAGTTCACGAATTCGCAATGAAAGCACCAACAGTTTACCCCAACCCTGGCAAGGGGAATGTCACCTTAGATATTAGTGATTTGGACCTGCCGTTGGGCTTGGTGGCCCAAATCATTGACCTTAGGGGACTTACCTTATATTCCAAGAATTGGAGTTCTGAAGCCTGCGAACAAGACAAATTGCACTGGGATTTCTCTCCAGAGATTGAAAAAAATGCTTCAATAGCGCCAGGTTGGTATCTCCTTAACCTACAAGACCGACAGGGTGGGCGTTCGGTTCAACGCTATCTCCTACAACCTTAACAAGACAGAACTTATACTTTTAAGCCTGCGCTGTTGGGCCTCCAAAGGTCATGGGAAGAGATCCCCCACCCATAACTTCTCCGAGGTCTATACCCCCGTGTACTTGCTCGAATTTATCAATGTTATCAGCTAAGGCATGTAACAAGCGTTTGGCATGTTGAGGAGTTAAGACAATTCGAGATTTGACTTTTGCCTTTGGAAGGCCTGGCATGAGTCGGACAAAATCAACCACAAACTCGGCATTGGAATGAGTAATTATCGCCAAATTACTGTACACCCCTTCGGCAATCTGTTCGTCCAATTCGATGTTGATTTGATTTTCTTGGTTAGAAT
>SXGR01152869.1_pt1 | contig 86858 bp, 72 predicted proteins | sample 3174711 | NCBI WGS metagenome assembly SXGR01 (sample SAMN11356860, study PRJNA531348) | freshwater metagenome | isolation source: freshwater sample F1-60 | place: China: Fuxian Lake, Yuxi | collected 2017-12-25 | reverse complement strand
TGCGGGCAGATCAAGACCGGCGCACCATGCCGAAGCGACCGCACCGCGAAGTACAATCAGCTCCTGCGTATCGCGGAAGAACTGGGCAGCCGTGCATGCTTTGCGGGGCGTATCGATCGCGCGTGAGATTACTCCGCGATCGCCGACCAGACATCTTTCACGACCCAACTCATCGCGTCCATCGCGCTCATCGTGCGACTCGCTAAGTGCGGCGCCAGGTGCGCGTTGGGCAAACCCAACAGTGGATTGCTCGCCGTGAACGGCTCAGGATCGTGGACATCTAAGAGTGCCATCGCGGCGGGGTTTCTCGCGAGGAAGCCCGCGAGCGCCGTATCATCGAGGACCATACCGCGTGCGGTATTGATGAGCACCGCATCGCTGCGAAGGAGATCGATGAGCGCGGCACAGACGAACTTGCGGTTCTCGTTGCGCCCATCGATGTGAATGCTCACGATGTCTGCATCGGTGAAGAGCGCCTCGAGCGCGACGGGCTGGGCGCCCCGCCGTTCGCACTCCGGAACCTCGAGCAGGTCGTTGTAGATCACTTGAAAACCGATCGCGCGCGCGACTTCGGTGACCCGCTTGCCGACGCGGCCGAATCCAAGAATGCCGAGCACGAGTTCGTTCATCTGCCAGAGCCCGACCACTTCTTGTCGAATCTCATTCCACTCCTCCTTCGCAACGGGCGCGTCAAGAAAGAGCCGCGGTCGAAGTGCGTCGCAGAGCAGGGCGAGGACATACTCCACAACGGCCTGCGTGTTGGCGTCAGGGGTATTGAAAACTCGAACTCCGCGCGAGGCACACGCCCGCTCGTCGACATTGTCAAGACCAACACCTGCTCGGCCAACCGCGCGCAATTGAGGCAGATTCGACAAGAGTGCCGCATCGACTTCGGTATAGGTCCGCACAATCAGCGCAGCGACGCGCGGCGCGAGTGCCTTGAAGTCCTCGTCCGTCACCGCACAGTGCACGACTTCGGCGCGTTCTTCGAGCCATGCAGTCGCCTCATCAGACAGGTGTTCGGTGATGATGACGAGGGGGCGAAGTCGCATGGAACGGAGGTGCTGGTCGCAGAACGCAGGCGCAAGAGGGGATTTGACGAGTACTAAGGAGGGGGAGGATATAGGCGAATCGGACGGCGGAGGTTCCGAGAACGAGCCCGTACAGACGGCGCGACCTCCTCACAGCGCATTCATCCTAGAGGAGCGCGACGTCTTATGGCCTGCGCAGGCGGAGCGGTGGCAGTGGACTGCCGATGTGGAGGCGGGCGACTGTCCCGGAAGTGTCGCTCGGTTTCGAGGAATTGGAGTGAGAAGCATGCCGCGAGTCGTTTCCGGCATGAGGAGGCATTTCAGATGGATAAAGCGAGTGTTGTTGGAAGCATCATCGGAGTCGTCGCGTGTGTGCTCGTCATGTACATGGCGTCGCATGGACACTTCGAAATGTTCTACTCGGAAAAGGGTCTCATCATGGTCGGGGGCGGCACGGTCTCAGTGCTCCTGATGGCCATGCCGATGGAGAATCTGAAGTGTGTGCCTGGATATGTGAAGCGGTTCCTCTTCAACAAGGGATTGTCCACGACAGAGACTGTGCGATTGATGAGCACGCTCTCGGACAAGGCCCGACGCGACGGCATTCTCGCGCTCGAGGGCGAAATCGAGAAGATCGAAGACCCGTTCCTATCGAAGGGACTTCGTATGGCAGTGGACGGAACGGATGAGGAAATCATCGAGACCACGCTGCGACTCGAAGTGATGGCAATGCAGGAACGCCACAAAGCCGGCAAAAAGTTCTTCGACCTTATCAAGTTGTACGCGCCAGGCTACGGCCTTGTCGCGACACTCATTGGTCAGGTCGGCATGTTCGGCAATCTCGGTGGTGACATCCAGACGCTCGGTCATATGCTCGCGATCGCGGTCGTGGCAACGATGTACGGCACGGTCCTTGCGAATGCGGTCGCGGGTCCGATGGGTGACAAGCTCGCGCTTCGTTCGGGAGAAGAGATTCTCTCGCGCGAAATGATGCTGCAAGGAATTCTCTCGATTCAGGCTGGCGACAATCCGCGCGCCACGCAGGAAAAGATGCTCGCGTTCGTTCCCAATACCGTGCGCCGCAACATGAAGCTTGCCGCGTAAGCCGAGGCTTGCTGCACCGGAGATCGCTCACGAGAACACGCCATGGCAGACGCGAAGCACCAACCTCAGGGCAAGCAAGAACAGGGGCATGATGACGCCCACGCGCAGTCACACAAGAAGCATGGTGGCGGCGGTGGGCATGGGGGCGGCGGCGGTTCGCACGAAGAGCACGAGGGCGCGCCCGAGTGGCTCATTTCCTTCGCCGACATGGTCATGCTCATGATGGGATTCTTCGTGATTCTCTTTGCCCTCAATGTGCAGCCAAAGGGCGGCAACGCGGGCGGCGGGGGCGAGGAGAGCGAAGGTGTCGCCGCGCAACCGGACATGATTGACTTCGCCATCGCGGTGCGCAAAGCATTTCATAACGATGTGGAAATCACCTCGACGGATCCCAAGGATGCGGCGCTGGTGCAACGACTGTTGCTGCAACAGAAGAACGGTGCAGGGGAGAGCAAGGACGAAGGAACGAAGGGCAAGGATCAGAATGTTCGGTCCGTTCGTCCAGCAGACACCTTTGGCCGAGGGACGAGCGTGGAGTTTCCGCCGCTCAGTCCAACGCTCGATCAACAGGGCATGACTTCGATCACCGACATCGCGCGCAATCTCAAAGGTCAATCCACCGTCGTGGAGATTCGTGGGCATGTGGGTGCTGCCGAGAAATTCGGTTCCCCCGAGCAAGCGATGGAACTCTCGATGGAGCGGGCGATGTGCGCGGCGAAAGCCATCGCCGCGTCGGGCGTGGATTGGTGGCGCATCCGAATCTCAGCGGCTGGCAGCGGAGAACGCGTCGAGCAGTTTCCTACGGATCGAGCCGCAGACGCGAAAAATGCGCGAGTCGAAGTGCGCGTACTCGATGAGATCGCCGCGCCTCGAGAGCCGCTCAAGCCGATGGCCGCGACCTCGTCCGACGAGCACTAGACCCCATGCCGGGAGCTGCCCTCGTGCGAGGGCGTTGCACGGCGGAATCGGCCTATCCGCCCCGAACAAACCGCACAGACCGAACGAATGAGTGGGCGAAACCGCCTTCTGACTCTTGTCCTCCGTGAGAATGGAGGCAGAATCCAAGGAGTTGTTACCCGCCATGGAGCCACACATGACTGTTCGCCCCACCCCCTCGTGCCTACTCACTGCAGTCATCCTCTGGGGCGGCGCATCGATCGTGTGCGCGGACACGCTCACGGATATTCGCTACAACGATCTCGTCACGCGCCTCGGCATTGCCAATGTGCCGACGGGAGTTGGCATTGGCATTGGTCAAGTGGAAGCACCCGAGGGCGCGAACTACGCGCCGGACACCCTCGCGCCCTACTACGCGGGCACGACATTCACACTGCTCAATGGCGCATCCGCCACGAGTGGCCACGCGAACACGGTGGCCTTCAATCTCTGCGGCGACGCGTCGAGCGTGGCACCAGGTCTGAGCAATGTGTGGAACTACAACGCAAACGGATGGGTTGGGTCGAGTTGGCTGCGTGTGGGGCAGGGCTCGGCGCTTCCGCCGCTCGCTGCGCCGGCAACGCACTGCAAGGTGTGGAACAACAGTTGGATTGGCTCTTTCGGTTCCACGACAAACGACAACGACGGCATCCGTCGACTCGATTGGGCAATGAATCGCGATGGCGCCCTCGCTGTTTCCGGGACGAACAACGGCGCGGGAAGCGCGGCGCAACCACTCATGGCCTATTGTTTCAATGGCCTCACGGTGGGCATTGCAAGCGGCGGTCACTCGAACGGTCTTACGCCGACGGGCATCGACGGACCAAATCGCCGGAAACCGGACCTAGTTGCGCCAGGGGACTTCACGAGTTTTTCCACTCCTGTCGTCGCGTCGTGCGCGGCGATGCTGTTCGACGAGGCGAATGATCACCCGAACCTCGCGACCAACGCAAATGCGAGCAAGGGTCTGACGATCAAGGCTGCCATGCTCGCCGGAACCACGCATCGTAGTTCGTGGAGCAATGGTGCCCCGCAAAGCGGGGTGAATCGCGGCTCGACAGCGACGCCGCTGGATGCGCTCTACGGTGCCGACCTCTTGAATGTGGATCGCGCGCATCGCATCCTGACAGCAGGCGAACAGAGCGGATTCGCGACGCCACAGGCCTCCTCCTTTTCCGCGGGCATTGGTTGGGACTATGTGCCGACGCTCGTCGCCGCGACGAGCGTCTACTACACCTTTCATCTCAGTGGAGTGTCGAGTGAATTGAGCGTGACGGCGAGTTGGAATCGACTCGTTGCCAGCACCTTTGCGAGTTACACCCTCTTGGATTGCGACTTGCGATTGTGGAAACTGGAGGGAAGCACCCTCGTTTCGATCAATGGCGACGCCGGCGCGACGAGTTTCGCGAGCGGCAACTGTGAGAGCAACTCGCTCATCGATAACGCCGAGCATCTCTACATGAAGGGCGTTGCGCCCGGCGACTATGTGCTGCAGGTTTCGCGCAAGGCGGGCACGCAGACGACGCTTCCGGTCTGCGTTGCGTGGTACATCGATCCCTCGTCTCTTCTCGGAGACCTCAACGGCGATGGACTCGTTGGTCCCGGCGATCTCTCGATGCTCTTGAACAATTGGGGTGCCAACGGCATGGGCGACCTCAACGGTGACGCGATCGTCGGCGCGGCGGATCTCGCGATTCTGCTGGGCGCTTGGAACAGTTGAGACTTGAGCGGCTGAAGACCCACGCGTTTGCGCGAACGAGCACGGTCGGAGTACCTTCCGCGCGTGCGCCCATCGTCTCAGCGAGTTTGGCTCGCCATTCTTCTCTTCGTCATTGGCGTGCCGCTGCTCTATCCGGTGTGGCTGAGCGTATCGGCGGCGTTTGTGTCAGACGGCGCGGAAGGTGGATTTACCCTCCATCATGTCCTTCTGGTGTTTCGCGATCCTGCAACGCGCGCTGGGCTTGTCAACGCATTCCTCATCGCCACTGCAACAACCACCATTGCCTTGCTCATCGCGCTCCCGCTGGCGAGTTTGAGTGCGAAGCGGATTTTTCCCGCGAAGGGATGGTTGAGCGCGGTCATTCTTGCTCCGCTTGTCCTTCCGCCCTTTGTGGGTGCGATTGGAATGAAGCAATTGCTCGGTCGGGGCGGCAGCGTCAACGCGCTGCTCTGTGACATCGGTGCGATCGTCGAACCGATTGACTTCCTTGGCGCAGGTGGATTCTGGTTGGTCGTGTTGCTCGAAGCCTTCAGCCTTTATCCCATCATCTATTTGAATCTTGTCGCGGCGATTGCCAATGTTGATCCGGCGATGGAGGAGGCGGCCATCAACCTTGGCGCTGGGGCGTGGACTCGGTTTCGTCGCGTGACGCTGCCGCTCATTCGCCCCGGACTCTTCGCAGGCGGCACGATCGTCTTCGTGTGGAGCTTCACGGAACTCGGCACTCCGCTGATGCTCGAGTTCAGTCAGACGACGCCCGTACAGATATTCAACGGCATCAAGGAGATGGAAGCCTCTCGGCAGCCGTACGCGCTGACGGCGGTGCTGCTCCTCGCAACGGCGTGCACCTACCTCGTGGGAAAGTTTGCGCTCGGTCGCAAGGGGCACGCGATGCTTGCGAAAGCGTCAACCGGCGCAGGCCCGAAGCGATTGGACGGATGGAAGGGTTTCGCCGCGGCTTCTGCGTTCGCGCTCGTCGCGGGCATTGCGCTCTTGCCGCACATCGGCGTCGTCTGCACAAGCTTGGTTCCGCATGGCGCGTGGTATGAAACGATCTTCCCTCCAACGCTTTCGCTTGAGCATTACGAGCACGCGCTCGAGCATCCACTTGCATCGGGCGCCGTGAAGAATAGTTTGGCCTACGCAGGAGTCGCCACAATTTTCGATGTTGTGCTCGGCGTCCTCATCGCGCGATTGCTCGTTCGCGGCACCGTGAAGGGGCGTGCGCTGCTCGATGCGTTGGTGATGCTGCCGCTCGCGGTGCCTGGGCTTGTCATGGCGTTTGGCCTTGTTGCGGCGAGTTTGCGTTGGCCCTTCAAAGGTGCAGCTCCGGAGTTCCTTACGAGTTCGCTCGGTTTCCTGCCGGACACATGGCTCGCCTGGGTGCGGGATGCGCCACTCGCTGCGCTCGGCGACATCCTCGGGCCGTCACCCAATCCAGTGCCATTTCTGATTCTTGCGTACGCAGTCCGACGGCTCCCCTATGTCGTGCGGGCGTGTGCGGCGGGACTTGAGCAGACTTCGGTCGCGCTGGAGGAGGCTGCAGCGAATCTCGGCGCTACGAAGTTGTACGCCATGCGCCGAGTGGTGCTTCCATTGTTGAGCGCGAACATCGCAGCGGGAGCGATTCTCGCGTTCTGCTTCGCGATGCTCGAAGTGAGTGACAGCCTGATCCTCGCCACGCGCGAAGCGGATTACCCAATCACGAAGGCGATTTACACGCTGAGCGAGCGCCTTGGGGATGGTCCGAACATCGCGAGCGCGCTGGGCACTTGGGCGATGGCATTCCTCGCGCTTGCGCTCGCGACCGCTGCGATGCTCGTTGGGAAACGCGCGGGCGCGATCTTTAGGGGGTAGTGGTGGATGCGGTGCGTGCGCGATGGACCTCTGCCGAGATCCAATCGCGCACGGTGGCGCGCAGGACATCGAGTGGGAGTGGTCCGTGCAGAAGGACCGCGTCGTGAAATCTGCGAATGTCGAACGCGCTGCCAAGTGCGGTTTCCGCTTCTGCGCGAAGTTCGCGGATGCAGAGTTCGCCGATCTTGTAAGCAGTCGCCTGTCCGGGCCAGCCGATGTATCGGTCGACTTCGTTTTCAATGTTCAGTGCTGAGAGCGCGGTGTGCTTCGTCATGTATGCGATGGCGTCGTCGCGCGACCAACCAAAGGCGTGCAGGCCAGTGTCGACGACGAGCCTCGTCGCACGCCACATCTCGTAGAGCAGTCGGCCGAAGTCGTCGTAGGGGTCGGCGTAGAATCCCATCTCAATGCCGAGTCGTTCGCTGTAGAGCGCCCAACCTTCGACGAATGCGGTGGAGTCCAGATCTTTGCGAAACTCGCGCGAGCCTTCGAGTTCATTCGCCAGCGAGATCTGGAAGTGATGCCCGGGCACGGCTTCGTGCAGAGAGAGTGGGACGATCTCGTAGGTTGGCCGCATGTCGAGGCGGTAGGTGTTCGCGTAGAACCAACCGGGTTCTCCGCGCTTCATGCTGCCCGGTTGGTAGTAGGCGGTGGTTTGCGACGGCGCCATGAATCTCGGAATCTCGCGGATGCCGTAGGTCAACCGCGGGCAGGTGCCGAACAACTCGGGCAGATGTGGGTCGATTTCTTTGCAGAAACTTCGATAACGCGCGAGGAGTTCGTCGCCAGACTTGCAGTAGAAACGCGGGTCCGTGCGCAAGTACTCGATGAATTGGGCGAACCGATCGTCATCCGCAAGCGCGGCGCTGGAAGATTGTGCCGAGGACCAATCAGTTTTCGCGATGACCGCGAGCATTTCGCCGCGGATGCGCGCTACTTCGCGCACGCCTATGTCGTGAATCTCCTGCGCGGTCAACTCCGTGGTCGTAAAGCTACGCAGTTGAAAGGCGTACCACTCCGCGCCACCCTCCATGCTGCTCGCGGCGATGCTCGCTCGACATGCCGGGAGATAGTCGGTGATGAGGAAGGCCTCGAAGAGCATCATCTGGTCGGCGATTTTTGGAATCGTGGACGCAATCTCCTCGGTGATCCGCGCTCGAGACTCGCTCGACATGGATGCAGGAAACTTCGCGAGTGGTGCTTGGAGTCGGTTGAGCGCACTTTCTCGCGCGATGCGAACCTGTTGCGGAATCGCTTCGATCACAAGCCGTGGCGGGACTTTTCCCGCGGCCATTCCCGCGCGCAGCGTTTCTTCCAATTGCAGGAGTTGCCCCGGAACGCAAGTCAATCGCTTCGCGTAATGGATGAAATCAAGTTCCGTTTGGAACCGGTCGAGATCGCCCATCTGGGGGATCTCTTGGTGTGGCCCGCTCCGTGCGTTGATTGGCATCATCCAGTCGCCAAACTTGTCACCTTCGAGTGCCATCTCGAGTTGCCGTCGAAAGAGGCGATAGTCGAGCTGGTCGGCGGCATTCATTTGCGTGGCATCGATCGCCATGATTCGCACCAAGAAGTCGCGTGTGGCATTGATGTCTGTGATGTGGGCACGCGGCGAGACATCTCGAAGTTCGCCCGCTCGCGTGTCGTCTCCCTTCCGCATCGCGTACTCGGGGCTTACTTGGCGTCGATACGCCTCATAATCGGAAAGTACGGTTTCAAATGCACTCGGCGTGTTCTGCGCTTGGGGCCCCGCAGTCGCAGCGGGGGCGAGCAATGCAGTCGGGAGAAGGAAGAGGAATGGGCGAAGTGAAGCGGAGACCTGCATGGCTGAAAGGCTACACGCGCTTTGGAGGGTGGGAAAACTCGCCAACTTCGGGCATTCTGCTTCCGTTTCGAGGCAATGTGGGGTACCTTCGTGCGGCCGCATCAGAACTCAGCTCGCGCCCGCGCGACCTCGTCGATTCCAAATCAAGAGAAGGACTCCTATGCACAAGCGAAGCGCCCTTTTAGGTTTTCCGATCCTCGTCGCGGCGTGGAGCACAACGCCCGCTTGGTCGGATGTCGACGCATTCGTCGTGAGCCCGCCTGGCGCGTCGATCACGATTACCGCAACGCTCACGATCACGACGGCGCTCGGCACAAGTTCGGACAGTGATACGAAAGTGGTCTTGACCTCTGGCAGCGCCCAAGCACATTGCTCGCCTAACGCACCACCGTTTGGGAGCATCACGATTTCGCAGTTGATCGTTGATCCTGCGAATGTCTCTTTCCACTTTGACCTCTACTGCTTCCCGTTCATTGGCTGCCAGCCGTTGGATGTGGCTGTCACGGAGTTCTCGATGGCGCAGGTGGGATCCTGCACCTCGCCCATCGTCAATGCACTCGCCAATTGTCCAAGCATGGAAATGGCGCTCGTCGGTAACTATGCGACAACCGGAGTCGCGACTGCAAGTGGCGCACTGGATGGAACCGTCAACTCCGGCGTCGGATCAAGAGTCCAAGCACTTCCCAAGCAGACGCTCAAGCTCGACCAGATGGCGATTGCACCGATGACCATCGTTCCCGATCCTGCGCAACTCCCTGCCGGCGTGAGCGCGCTGACGATTACGATTTCCCCTGCGATGGGAGCGTTCTCGATGAGCGGAACCTTTGTAGTGGCGAACCCCAACGACCTCAACGGCGATGGGTTTGTCGATGCCGCGGATCTCGCCATCTTGCTGAGTCAGTGGGGCGGCGCAGGAGCCGCAGACCTTGACGGCGATGGCGTTGTCGGCGCAAACGACATCGCCATGCTGCTCAACGCCTGGAGCTGAACCCGCTCTTCGTGTGTTCTTTGGGGATTGAGCGCAACAGCCTGGGAGGCTTGGTTTCCTTCCAAGAAACTGCCGATAGGATTGCACTTATGCAGCCAACTGAGCAGGAGACCGAGCAGGGATACGCGCCACCAACGGTGAGGCAATTCAGCGTCTTTCTCGACAATCGCGTGGGCAAACTGCTCGAGGTGCTTGAGTCGATTGATGGATCCAACACCGCGGAGTTACGCGGGTTGTCGATCATCGACAGTTCGGATTACGCCGTCGTGCGTTTCATTTTCAACAATGCGAATGCTGCGCGCGTCGTGCTCGAGCGGCACAAGTGCGCGTACTGTGAGACTGCGGTCTTGGTCGTCGAACTCGGGGAATCGCAATCGCTCGCGTCCGTGTGCAGACATTTGCTGCGCGCGGAAATCAATATTCACTTTAGTTACTCGCTCATGCCATCACAAACGGGTGGATCCATTTTCGTGATCTGCACCGATGACCCAACTTTCGCAGGGCAGGTGATGCGCCGCAAGGGTTGTCGCGTGCTCGGTGAAGCGGATCTCGCGTAGAGGCGTGCGGCGAGGCAGTCAGGGGATCTTTGGCGCGCCTGGAGCGACTGGGGCGAGCGTCCCCGTCGAGTTTGGCTTTGCCGAAGTTTGCGCACCCGATTTCATCCCCCAAGCGTAGGGATGCTCGTAGGGAAGACTCTGCGTGTCGGGGAGACGAGTTGCGGTGTAGGGGTGGGGGTTCCGGCCCATCACGTTCACCTGAAGGATGGAATCCTCGGCTGTGAGCATGCGCGCGTTGTCGAGCCCATCGACCACGCTGCCAAAGACCGTGAATCCATCGTTGAGATACTCCGCCGGACCGAACGCGATGTAGAACTGGCTTCCACAGGTGAGAGGCGCCGCGCCATTCTGCTCGCCAGCACGCTTGGCGAGTCCGATCGATCCGGTGAAGTGTCCGCGCCGATCCGCGCGAGTGCACTCATCGACTGTCAGCCAACCGCCCGAACCAGTTCCAACGAGGGCAGTGCTGGTATCGGCACCCTCCTTCGAGAGCGGATCCCCGCCCTGTACGCCCCAACCGCGCTGCGGACGATGGAACCGGGTCCCGTTATAGGTGCCAAGGTCGATGTGTTCGATGAAGTGAGCCACGGTATTGGGCGCTTCTCGCTCAAAGAGCTTGATGGTGATCGGCCCTTTGGTCGTGAGAATCTCGACGACCGGAAGGTCATTCAAACTGAGGTCGCGTTGTTGCGCAAGCATTTCCTTGGTGTACTCGGCGTAAAGCGTTTGAATGCGCGCGGAAAGCGCATTGATGCGAGACTGTTGCACCCCTGTCCGAGTGGGAGACGGAGGCGCGGTGTTGAGCGCGCCCTGCGCATCGTTGAACTTTGCGATGCCCATGAGTCCTTCGGCGAGACAGTAGTGCGCGTCAACCCCAAGGGATGGCTCCCAAGTCTTTCCATACAGCAGGTCGACAGCCTTTTGCCAGCGAGCAGCCGCGGTGCACTGCTGCGCCCATCGCACGCGAATCGTTTGGTTTGCTGGGTACAAGTCAAGGAGCGCGCTATACGCAGCGTCCATTGCGACTTCGTCGTTGCTCCATGCGGCGCATTGGGCAGAGAGCGCGAGCAATTTTCCACGGGCTTCGGGTGAGAGCGAGTCGGCGGAAAGTTCTGCCTCAAGCGCGGAGCGGACGGCAGCAATCTGTTCTCGCACCGTTGCATCGACACCAGCGCGGCGCTGCATGGTCAACGCAAGCGCGGCGAATGCATGAGCGGCTGGACTCCCTTCGATTGCACTCGGTGGAGGCGACTTGGGCGCGGAAGGCGCAACCGGACTTGGGACCGGAATCGTGGGAGCGGTCTGGCGGACAGGCGGAACCTTCGGCGCATTTCCGGGTGCCTGCGCGAGGGCAGATGCGCCGAGGAACACAGAAGTCGTGAGGAGCAGGAAGTGGGGGCGATGCATCATGGTCGTCAAGTGTTCGGTTTCAAGCCGGGCAGTAGGACGAGACATTCTTCGGTCACAGCGCGGGTTTCGCTTGTGGAGAGTGGTCGAGTTCGTGGCCGGACGGGTATATGGCGCTCGTCTTATGCGTTTCATAGACGCGTACGCAGCGAGCCGTCAGTCCAGCGTTGCCGAGTGCCTGCTTGAGATAGCCGAAGCAGACCATTGCGATGTTCTCGACCGAGGGATTGAGCGCGGCGAACTCCGGACAATCGAGATTGAGGTGTCGATGGTCGAAGCGACGCATAATCTCGTTTTCGACCGCGGCGTCGAGGGCCGCGAATGCCGTTTGGTCCTCGCTCGCAACGGTGCAGTGCACTTCGATGCGGTAGTTGTGTCCATGCCCGTTTGGGTTGTTGCACTTCCCAAAGATGCGCCGGTTCTCGTCGTCGCTCAGACCTGGGCAATGCAATCGATGCGAAGCGGCGAATTCGTAGGATGCGGTGATCTCGAAGGTAGGCTGCGGCATGGCTGGAGGAGTGAGGGTGCTCAAAGCGGGATCAGCGCGCTTGTATGTCACGCGGGTGTGAGGGTTGAGATCGCACGCGAAGTAGGCCACGCGGACTCTCGCATCGAGCTCAAGTTTCTGCGCGATCGCGACCGCGGCCCGTCTCACAGTCGCAAAGATGCTCTCGTCATCGAGCGATGCCCGTGCAATGATTGGATGCGCAATCGCGCGTACCGCTTCATCGATAGTCACGATATTGAGCAGGAATCCAGTCCTCCGATCGGGGACTCCGACGATTCCCGTCTCAAACTCCAAAATGGAGTGGACGCTCGCGAGCGTGCAGTCCGCCTGCATCGGCTTTGCACCGAGGCGCGAATGGACCTGCGTTTTTCGAGTCAGAAGCATGGGTACGGCACGCTATTGGAATCGGATCGAACCGGTAGTTCATTCGATTCGTCCCCCAGAGGGAGCAACAAAAGAGATTTGCGGCGGAGTTTGTTTCTGATGGGATGAAGTTCTATTTGAGTGCGTCGTTGGATGCTGCCGAAAACTATGGTACTTTCCGCATGCTTGCTGTGCGGTCGCGTACGAGAGCCGAATCAACTTGCCCCCGGAAGGGCCCTGGCCTGAGCGAAAGCTCGGCCTGGGCCTTTTTTATGTCGTCCCTCAAGGCCATTTTGAGCTCGCGAGTGGCTGAGCGAATCGGCATCGATCCGGTTAGGTTCCTTCGGTGCTCAGAGGAGTTTTCCATCGCGCCGTCTTCGTTTCTGCCTGGTTGTGCATACTCGTGGGATGTGCCTCATCATCGCGCGATGTGGGCATGACAATTTTTGCGGAAGGTGTTCGGGTCGATCGAGCACGGGGAATTGTCGAAGTCGACGCAGAAGTCGCCATTGATGTTGGAGTGCTCGAAGCTGCAGCATGCCTGAACAAGACACGCGAGCATGAGTCGGTTGTGGTCGTACGCACGATGCCGAGCGTCGTGCATGCTGCGTTACTTTTTGCGGGATTCAAGCCGGGTACACCGGGAGCGTGGAATGAAGTGCATTTTCCTTCCGGCAGATTCGATCGATTGGAGCTCACGCCGCCGCGCGGCGAGTTGCTTGCCATTGATGTGCGCAATTCGAGTGGGCAGTGTGTTCCGCTCTCACGGTGGATCCGCGGGACGGACGGGATTCGTGCATTTCCGCCGCAGCCATGGGTTTTTTCCGGTTCACGGTTCGCAGTCAATCCTAGGTCGTGGAATGAGCCAGGGGAGCATTATGTTGCCGACTACACCGGTCAACTCATTGGCGTCGTGACCTTTGGTGACGAAGTGATTGCGTTTGATGAAGTCCTTCCAGACCGCGTCGAATTCGCGTCGCCCGAATGGGAGGTTGATTCGTCGGTCATTCCGCCTCCGGGCACGGCAGTGGTGCTGGTGATGAGGGCGCGCGAAGCCGACGCGCCGCAGTGAGGGCGATGGCGATTGCATCAGCGACATCGGCGGGGGTGGGTGGTGCTTCGAGTCCGCATTGCATCGCAACAGCCCGCTGAACTTGCGCTTTCGTCGCGCGCCCGTTCCCAGAGATCGCCTTCTTGACTTCCGCTGGCGCATACTCAATGAGTTGCAATCCGCGGTTCTGGGCAGCCAAGAGAACAACTCCGCGCGCATGACTCAGCTGCAGGGCGCTCTGCACATGTGCGGGATGGCTGAAGACGCTCTCCACGGCCATATGGGTGAACTCGTGCTCGCCGAGTAGCGCGTCCATGTCCGCGGCGAGCGCGTGAAGTCGAGCGGCGAGGTCATCGGCACGCTTCAGGCGCAGTGCGCCAGCCTCCACGAGCGCCGCATCTCCGGCGCCACTCGCCTGCACGATCGCGTAACCAGTGATCAAACTCCCTGGGTCAATGCCGAGAATGAGCGCGGAGGAATCGCGCGGGGAACTCATGTGTACTCCGCAGGAGCTCCGCGAGGGCGGTTGTTGCCGCCTGGGCAGTCGAGCTCAATAAGTCCATCGCGAAGTCGGACGATGCGTTCGCAACGATCAGCGATGCGATCATCATGCGTGACCATGACAAGGGTCAGTCCATCACGATGGAGATTCTCGAAGAGTTGGAGGATGCTTTCCCCGGTGGCGGAATCGAGGTTTCCGGTTGGTTCATCGGCCATCAGGATCGCAGGATTTCCGACAAGCGCGCGTGCGATCGCGACGCGCTGCTGTTGACCGCCGCTCAGTTCGGCGGGACGGTGCTTGAGTCGATCGGTCAGGCCGACCTTCTCAAGACTTGCGAGTGCTAACTCGCGGCGCGCCGCGGATTGGATACCGCGATAAAGCAGAGGGATCTCGACATTCTCCACAACGGTGAGTTCACTGATGAGATTGAACGCCTGAAAGACGAATCCGATCTTCTCCCCTCGGACTTTGGAGAGTGCGGCGTCTTCCATTGCCTCCACATTGATTCCATCGAGTTCGTAGCTTCCATGTGTCGGTCGATCGAGACAGCCGAGCAGGTTCATGATGGTGGATTTCCCGCTCCCCGAGGCGCCCATGATCGCAAGGTATTGCCCGCGCGGAATATCAAGGTTGATACCTCGCAACGCTTCCACGAGGACTGAGCCATCGGGCTTGGAGTAGATCTTCCGGATATCGCGAAGGCGTGCGGCCGGAGGCGCATCGGCGGAAGTGGTCAGGCGAGTGCGTGCTGGCATAGGAAGAACCACGGTGAAGGGAGAGTGTAGGGGTAGTCGATACACTCGATTCGATGGCGAGTGATGCAGTGCACCAAGAACGACTCCGACACGCCTTCGAGCGACAGCTGCTTGAGTCCCCCTTGGTCTTGCTGTCGCGTCGACTGATGAGTGATCAATTGACGCCCGTCCTCGGCTATCGGAAACTTGTGCTTCCAGATGAGCGTACGGCGCCGAGTTTCCTTTTTGAGAGCGTCGAGAACGGTGTCAACCAAGGGCGGTATTCGATTCTCGGAGCGCGACCCGCGCGCGAGGTTGTCGTCACGCAATCAGCAGTGACGCACAAAGACCCCGTGCGGGGGACGGTTCACCGATCGACGGCGCGCGATCCCTTGGCCGCCGTTCGCACGCTCCTCGGTAGCGCGAAGCCAGCAAGCGCGAGCGCGTGTGCATCGCTCGCACTCCCGGAGTGCTTCATCGGGGGCATCGTCGGATTTGCGAGTTTCGATTCGGTGCGCTATCTCGAACCTGACTCCCTTCCGTTTGCGCGCGCGCCGCGCGACGACCGAGGTCTGCCGGACCTGCACTTCGGCCTCTACCGCGAGGTCGTGGTTTTTGACCATGTGACAAAGACCGTGCACGCGATCGTGAGCACAGATGTTCGTGAATTCGCGGGGAAAGACGAGGCTTTTCACGCGGCGACGCAATCGCTCGACGGGCTCGTCTCGCAACTCGAGTCTGCTACCCCTCAACTCGGAACGGGCGCTATCGATCTTGATGTGCGCGCGACGCCCAAGACGGCGAGGTCCAACATGACGCGCTCGGAGTTTGAGGGCGCGGTCGTGCGGGCAAAGGAGTACATCGCGGCCGGAGATGCGTTCCAGGTGGTACTTTCGCAGCGATTTGAGCGAGAAACGACGGCGGACCCCTTCGACATCTATCGTGCACTTCGCATTGTGAACCCAAGTCCCTACCAGATTTATCTCCAAAGTGAAGGAGCGATTCTCGTCGCGTCGAGTCCAGAAATCCTATGCCGAGTTAGAGGTCGTACCGTTGTGAACCGGCCACTCGCCGGCACGCGGGCGCGAGGCGCCACGCCGGATTCCGACCTCGCGCTCGAACGCGAACTGCTCGCCGACGAGAAAGAACGGGCTGAGCACACGATGCTCGTCGATCTTGGTCGAAATGACCTCGGGCGGGTGTCGAAAACTGGCAGTGTCTCGATTGATCGATGTATGGAAGTCGAGCGATACAGCCATGTCATGCACATCTCGTCGACGCTCACGAGTGAACTGCAGGATGGCCTCGACAGTTTCGATGCGCTGCGAGCGACCCTCCCCGTTGGAACCGTGAGTGGCGCGCCGAAGGTGCGAGCGATTCAGATCATCGATGAACTTGAACCGGTTCGTCGTGGCCCGTATGCGGGTGGAATCGGGGCGGTTGGATTTGGAGGAGACATGGATATCGCGCTAGCCCTGCGCACGCTTGTGATTCCGACGGCCAACCGTCGCAGCGGAGAGGCAGCTCCCTGGCGCGTCTTTCTGCAGGCAGGAGCGGGCGTTGTTCTCGACTCAGACCCTTCGGCTGAGTGGAAAGAGACGGTCGACAAGAGCGCGGCGCTTGGTCGCGCGATCGACCTAGCGGAAAGCGCATTCGCAAAGCGCGATTAGCGCCGCGGGATCCGCTCATTCGGCAAGTGGAATCGGCGTGTCGTCTTCGGGTTGTTTAGGAGTGCTTGCATGGCGGATCGATCCTCCGTCCTCAGTGAGTTGGAAGAATGAGCCCGGTCGTCCTCGTGCTTGGAACATTTGCGCCTCGAACAGGCAATCGCAGACGAGCACGGCGTGCGCTCGGCTGAAGACGGCGGCGATGCAGAGCGAGATTGATGCAGCAGACCAACACAGCCACGCGATCGCGAACCATGCGTCCTGTTGTTGGAGGAGGGCACTTGTGATGCAGCCGGCCGCGATGAGATAAAGCGTTGCACTCAAGAGACAGGGGGTGATGATCCACTGCCTCGACGTCTTCGGCAGCCTTGATGCTTCGACGAGAAGCGGTGGTGTGGTTCGAGCGATTCGATCCGCGTGTAAGAGCGTGACGCACTGCCAGAGAGCGACGACGACTGCGAGGCCGCGGTAGACCCAGCCATCAAGGATCGGTGTTGGGAGTGACTGCAAAATCGCAACGATCACGACGAGGACAGCGATGGCGCACTCGATCGTTGCAAGCGCCTTGGCTCTCGCGATGTCCCGCTCCATTTCGGGTAGCCGACCCTCATATGGTTGCGTGGGAAGCATCCGTCGTAGGGCGAAGATTCGAAACGGAGCGACGAATGCGAACGCAACGAGAAACACTGGTCCGAGACAAGTTCCAAACTGCGCAAAAAAAATCAAGGGGCTCGCCAGGAGGGTCCGCCCCCACAGCTTCCAACCATCCTCGAGCGATTCACGCGCCGCGGCGGCTTCCCTTTGGAAATGATGCAAGGGCGAGGTGGCAACCTCAAGTTTCTGCGTGCCGCACTCCGGACAACGCCCTCCGATCGCCGTCATCCTGAGGTCATACCTGCACTTATGGCATGGCTCGGCGAGGAACTCATCGGCGGGATTGGGTGGTCGGTCGCTCGGCGTCATGAGGGGGAGCCGCGTTTCTGGATGATCTATCGGCCGGTGTCGCTGCATTCATTCGGCGAAGAGGGGGATGGCACAGGCCCAGAAGGAGAAAACTCACTGCAACTCGGGCAGTATCGCTCGGAACCGTCGAACTTGCTGCCGATATAAGCCCTACTGGAGTCAGGGCGACACGGAATTCGTCCGCGAAAGCCTTAGCTCCGCTTGTTGGCTCAAATCGAGGTTTTAGATGCCGTCTCCATTTGCATTGACTCGTGCGCACTTCTCGCTTCGGAGCGCGATGGTCGCTCTTCCGATCCTTGCTGCACTCGTACTCGCGCCCGGTGCCGTCGGGCAAGCGCCCGCGACCCCGCCCGTCGTTGCCTCGGCTGAACGGTCCGTCTCGGACTGGAGCGATGCAGTTTGGGATGCAGCGAAGAGTGGCGACCTCAACGGACTCGAAGCAACGCTCAAGCAGGTACCCCAAGCACATGCGAAGAGTGCGGCCGCAGCGATTCGCTCGATGCTTGACGCACGCGCCAAGCATCTTGAAGTTGGCAACACCGATCGCAACGCCAAGCGCGACGAAGCACTTGTGAAGCTCCACACGGAACTGGAGAAGGGAAACACCTCAAAGGCACTCTTGGCCGCGGTGGAGGTCCAGACTCTTTCGGATGATTGGTCCGCGGTGCTGAATCTTCCGGAGATGCAGACGCTCGTGGACAAGGCGGAGGCGGGCGCAATCGCCGCGATTGAAGCGAAGGACTGGATGGTGGCGCAGGAGTATTTCTTCCGCCTGCGAATGCTCTTTGACGAGACCGGTGACGCTGCTCGTGCGCGCCGTTACGACACGCAGCTCGACAGTGTGAATCAGCGCATTGGGTTGCTCGCGTCCTATGCGCCCATCGCACTCTACGACATGCGCAAGCACTACGCCGAGAGATTTGAGGCGGACAAGCCCTTTCCTCCTTACAACGAGGCCTTTGCGGATGATTGGAAGGAGATCTTGGACGGTGTCTCGAAGGGGATGCTCACAAGCGCACTGACGACCGCTGCGAACGAGCACATCTCAAGCGGCGGCTGGTCGCCCCTCATTCAGGGGGGACTCGATCGATTGCTCGCGCTTGCGAAGGCCGAGGAATTGCAAGTCAACTTTCCAGGTCTCGCCGATGCTGGGAAGTCACAACCATTGATTGATGCGATCGTCAAGCAGCAGGCGTTGGTGACGGCGATTCCACCGGAGCAGATTGGTCGACCGCAATACAACCAATCCCTCCGAGAGATTCTCAAGGCCAACAAGATCGGCCCGGAACTGCCTGACTCGATCATCTACCGTGAGTTTGGGGATGGCGCAATCAACGAGTTGTCGGATCGATTCGAAGATGAGTATTCGCAGATCATTTGGCCGGATCAGCTGCGTCGCTTTCAGCAGATGGTGCAGGGCGATTTCGTTGGTGTCGGTGTGCAGATTCGCCACGACGACAAACGAGAGATCATGATTGTCAGCCCACTTGAAGGCAGTCCCGCCTCCCGAGCCGGTGTGAAGGCCGAAGATCGCATCGTCGGAGTCAATGGCGAATCAACCGTGGGATGGTCGCTCAACAAAGCCGTCGACAACATCACGGGTCCCGAAGGCTCCGCCGTCACGCTCTCGTTGCGACGCGAAGGGATTGCGGAACCAATCGATGTGAAGCTCGGGCGTGAGTCGATCAAGATTCGTAGCGTCAATGGTTGGTGGAAAACGGGACTCGATGAAACCGGCGCTCCGCTGTGGGAGTGGTTCGCGGACAAGGACAATGGCATCGGCTATGTCCGCTTGACGAGTTTCAACGACGACAGTTTTCGCGACTTCCTTGACGCGATCAGCGCGATGCGCGCCGAGCGTTCGCTGAACGGGCTCGTCTTAGACCTTCGATTCAATCCAGGTGGACTGTTAAAGAGCGCGGTGGAGTTTTCAAATCTCTTTGTCGAGAACGGAACCGTGGTCAGCGGGCAGGACAAGTCGGGTAACACCGTGTGGCGACTGGACGCGGAGCCCTCCCGCGCCGTGCTGCGGGATCTTCCCGTGGTCGTGCTCGTGAATCAGGGGAGCGCGAGCGCGAGCGAGATTGTCTCGGGCGCGCTGAAGGCGCACAATGCTGCGGTGGTCCTTGGCGAACGCAGCTTTGGCAAGGGAAGCGTGCAGACCGTGCACGGTTGTGGTGATCAGGCCAACGATGCGCAACTGAAGTTGACGACCCAATACTATGTGTTACCGCCCGGAGTTGGCGAGACGGAAGGTCGCTTGGTGCATAAGCGCCCTGGGTCGACCGATTGGGGCGTGCTGCCGGATCTCGTGGTGAAGATGACGCCCGACCAGATTGCGAAGTCGATTGAACTTCGTTCCGCGGCAGACGTCTTAGAGGAGATGCGCGGCACTGACGGCAAGTCGACGCCGCGGCCGAAAGCCGATGAACTTTTGACGAGCGGCATCGATGCGCAATTGGAATTTGCGATGTTGATCTTGGAGGCTCGCGCACTCAAAGAGGCGGAGCAGATTGCAAGCGCACGCCAACCCGTTGGCGCGCACCAATGATGGAATGGTGCAAAATCCTGCGCCGCTGAGCCTCCAACGCAGAATTCTCTGCCAAGCAACCTGAAATTGCGCCCCTGCGGTTTGTCCGCGGGGGCGTGTTGCATTATCCTTTAGGGCTTCCGTTTGCACGGCACGCGCTCGCGTGTCGCGGGCTCGATTCGCATGCCGTACCCGCACGGCAACTCGCTATGAAGGACCCCATCGTTCCCATGCCTCAAGTCGCACCACCCGCGGTTGCTACCGCCGGAACCGGCGCGAGTTCGCTGCCTGTCCCCGCGTCGACTGCCATGCAGTGGCTCCGCACCATGCACCTCGTTCGAGAGTTTGAAGTGCGTTGTATGCAGAGTTACCAGGAGAAGAAGATTGGCGGGTTCTGCCATGTCTACATCGGTCAGGAGGCCGTGGCTGTCGGTTGCGTCGCAGCGATGCAACCCCAAGATCCGATCGTGACCGCCTACCGAGATCACGGCCACGCGCTTGCGCGCGGCATGTCGTCGCGCGCGTGCATGGCCGAGATGTTCGGTCGCGCGGGAGGATGTGCGAAGGGGAAGGGCGGTTCGATGCACATGTTTGATCGGCCAAACAATCTTTTCGGCGGGCACGGCATCGTGGGTGCGCAAACGCCGCTTGGCGCGGGGCTCGCATTCGCGACGAAGTACGAGGACGAGGTCATTCTTGGTGGCAAGAGCCGTCGGGTGTCGCTCTCGTTCCTTGGTGATGGTGCCGTGAATCAAGGGGCGTTTTACGAAGCGCAGAACCTCGCTGGTTTGCTTGACCTTCCGGTGATTTTCATCATCGAGAACAATGGGTACTCGATGGGCACCGCGATTCACCGCGGGACCACCATGAGTCATGACATTTGCATCAAGGGACGCGCGCATGGCCTTCGAGAAGCAACGATCGACGGCATGGATGTGCTTTCCGTCTACCGCGACATGAAGGCACTGGCGGATTGGTGCCGCGAACATTCGCGGCCGGCGATTGTGGACATGAAGTGCTACCGCTTCAAAGGTCACTCGATGTCCGACCCGCGCAAGTATCGAACGCGCGAAGAGGAAGCGCATCACGAGTCCAACGATCCGATCATCACCCTTGAGCGCAGGCTCACGAATGCTGGCGTCCTCGACGAAGCGAGATTGGCTTCCATGCTGAAAGAGGTTCGTGAGGAGGTGCGGGACGCGGTGGCGCATGCGAATGCATCCGAACCTACTTCGGCGAGCGAACTCTACCGAGATGTGTTCGTCGAGCCTTGGGGGCGATACACCGGATCTTCCCTGCCCGACTACATGGGGGGAGCGACGAACGCCTGCACCTTCCGCGCGACTGATGGAAAGGAAGGACTCGTATGAGTGCTGTGATGTCGAATCCATTGTTTCGTGAACCTCTGTCGATGGCTGGCGCCGAGCGCGAGATCGAATTCCGTGACGCCGTGCGTGAAGCCATGTGCGAGGAAATGCGCCGAGACAAGCGCGTGTACCTCCTTGGCGAAGAGGTCGCGCAGTACGACGGCGCGTACAAGGTTTCCAAAGGCATGCTTGCGGAGTTCGGCGCCGCGCGCGTGGTCGACACTCCGATTTCCGAGTCTGGCTTCAGCGGCATGGCGATTGGCTCCGCGATGTTGGGACTTCGTCCGATCGTCGAGTTCATGTCATGGTCATTCTCGCTCGTTGCCGCGGATCCGATTCTGAATAATGCTCCCAAGATGCTCTACATGAGCGGCGGGCAGTTTGGTTGCCCCATCGTCTTCCGCGGGAACGACGGCGCAGGGGGGCAACTCGGTTCTACCCACTCGTGGAGCGTTGAGGGCCTCTTCTCGAATGTTCCAGGCGTGAAGATCGTCATCCCGAGCACCCCAGCCGACGCGAAGGGTTTGATGAAGACCGCGATTCGCGACGACGATCCAGTCTTCTTCCTGGAGAGTGAACGATTGCTCTCGATGAAGGGGCATGTTCCCGAGGGGGAATATCTGATTCCGTTCGGTCACGCGGCCCTTCGCCGCCAAGGCAGGGACTGCACGATTTGTTCGTGGGGTCGCCCGGTCCACTTCTGCCTTGAAGCTGCGGAGATACTCGCAAAGGAAGGCATTGATTGCGAGGTGATTGATCTGCGAACGATTCGTCCGCTTGATCTTCCAACCGTCGTGGCAAGTGTGCGCAAGACGAGCGCTGCGGTCGTCGTGGATCAGTCGTGGAGCTTTGCTTCCCCAGGGAGTGAGCTCGCGGCGCAGATTCACAGGCATTGCTTTGACGAACTCGATAACTTTGTGCATCGAGTGCATTCCGACGATGTGCCGACGCCGTATGCGGTCGCGCTTGAGCAAGAGTACCTGCCGAATGTCCGCAAGATTTGCGAAGCAGTTCGCAGCGCGACTTATCGCGCTTGATGAGTTCGACGACTGAGAGTTGAGAGGGACCTATGCCGATTGAGCTGACGATGCCGCGATTGTCCGACACGATGGAAGCTGGGACGGTCGTTCGTTGGAATGTCAAAGAGGGTGATGCTGTCAAGAGCGGCGCGGTGGTCGCGGACATCGAGACCGACAAAGCAACGATGGAAATGCCGTGTTTCGATGATGGTCGGATCGCGGCGATTCTCGTTCCGAGTGGAAGGCAGGTGAAAGTCGGAACGCCGATCGCGCTCGTTGCCCTCGCTGGCGAAGACCTTGCGAGCGTGAAGGCGGGTGGCGGTAGCGGATCGATCGCTTCATCCAGTTCGCCACCGGTTGCGTCGATTGCGGAGCCAGCGGTGTCCAAGGCTGTTCCGTTGACGAGCGTGCAAACGGAAACCACGCACGGGATGGAAGAGTTCGGAGCCGCATCGGCGCGCATGCGGGTCAGTCCCGTTGCGCGGCGCATGGCTGAGGATGCTGGCATCGATCTCGCGAAGGTGATTGGGACGGGTCCGAGTGGTCGCGTGATCAAGCGCGATGTCGAAGCGGCGCTCGCGCAGGTTGCGTCGAATCGTTCCTCAGCGACCATCATGACTGGCACCGCCATGAGCGTCTCGACAAGCGCTGCTCCCACTTCGGTCGCGCCGCTCACGCTCGCGCTTCGCGGGCGCGATATCGCGCTCTCATCGATGCGGCAGACAATTGCTCGCCGATTGGTGGAAAGTAAGACGACGATTCCGCACTATCAGGTCACGATGAAGTTTGGCATGGACGCCTTGCTCGCGATGCGCAAGAGCTTCAACGACAAGCTGGCATCCTCAGGCATCAAGCTCTCTGTGAATGACTTCCTCGTTCGCGCGTGCGCCCTCGCGATGGCCGAACACCCGTACTTCAACGCGAGTTTCGCGGGCGATTCCATCCGCGTGCATGAGCAGGTGAACATCGGGGTCGCCATTTCGCTTCCTCAGGAGCGGGGTGGTGGGTTGGTGGTCGGGGTGATCACGGATGCGGATCACAAGAGTCTCCGGCAACTGTCGAGTGATGCGCGCGCACTCGCGGAGAAGGCGCGGACGAAGGGCCTTTCGATGCAAGAGATGTCGGACGCGACATTCACCATTTCCAATCTTGGAATGTTCGGAGTCGAGCACTTCACGGCGATAATCAATCCGCCCAACTCGGCGATCCTTGCGTGTGGCGCGGCGATTGAGCAGCCCGTCGTTCGAAACGGAGTGCTCTGCGTCGGCACAGAGATGCAAGTGACACTTTCCCTCGACCATCGTGTGATTGATGGAGCGATGGCGGCGGAGTATCTTCGATCCCTGAAGGAGTTCATCGAGGAGCCAGAGACGCTCATCATCTGAGCGCGTTGGAAGCCGTTCGCGAACTACCCGCTCACGATCCATGCAACGAGCGCTCCTGCGCCTTCGGAGGCGAAGCTGGAGATCGCCGCCGCAACCGCAGTCGCAAGCGCGAGCACCATGACGGCCTCGGTGCAGAGGAAGAGCGCGATTCGGCTTCGAGACGCGCCCATGCGCTCCATCACTCGCAGTTCTTCAGCGCGGAGTTTGATACCGAGTAAGAACGCGAGCGCGACAACGGCGAGCGTGCCGAGGAGCGCAGCGGCCGCGACCGCGTCGAGGAGCTTCTCAACCGCGAAAATCCGTTCGCTGACGCGATCGCTGACTTCGAGCGGTTGAATCAACCTCGGTCGCGCGCCCGAGGCATCCGCGCTGCGCGCATCGTCGAACCTACCGAGAAGAATCGCTTGTGACTTGGCGTTGGTGGGAATCACTAGCGCTGCGGACATTGGCGCCGCCCGTAAATCGCCGTGGAAATGAAAGTCCTTCGCGACTGCCGCGGTTGGTTCGTTGTCGACGCGGAGTGCTTCACCCAGGATGCGCGTGCCGTCCGGCTTCGTGCCAAGGATCGCGCCGCTTGTTTGCTCGACCTCCTGTGGCGCGACATGGAAATGACCAATGCCGCGAATCGTCCACGCGGTTGCGGTATCCACGAAGATCGCCGCGTCATCGGGAGTGCCCTGTGGCGCAAGGATCCCACTCACCGAGAGTTCGATTGGGAAGACGCCCGCGAGGTCTGTGAGCGCTCCAGGGTCGGTGAAAATCGTGTCGCCCAGGCGCAAACCAAGCGTTCTCGCGGCACGGCTTCCAACCACGCACTGACCAACCACGGCGAACTGTCTTCCCTCGGCGAGGTCGAGAGCGCGATAGTCGAAGTAGTCAAGCGATGTACCCACGACCGGGGTGCCGCGCGCGGTCGTTCCGAGCACGAGCGGAATTGCTCGTGCGAGATTGTCGACTTCGACAAGGCCGAGATCCGCCATCGTGCCCGAAGTCGGCGCATTGGGAGATGGCGAAAACCAGAGCGCCGAGAAGACAAGGTCAAAGTCACTGTTGGCGGCACCGAGCAGCAGAGGTGTGCTCTGCGCACGGGCGTTGAGTTCTTGCGTTGCCGCACGCACTGTCGCGCGGGTCGCGAGGGGCAGCGCGATGGCAGAGGAGAGGGCGAGAAGGAGAAGGAGATTGCGCTGCCACGCCTCTCGCAGGGCGTGCGTCGCAAGAAAGCACGCGTGCATGGTTGCGACGAGGAGCGCGTTCATTGGCGATCCCCTGGGCCCGAGAGGACGGGCAGCGCGATAGTGAGCGCTTGATCGAACTGATCAATAATCGACTCGTCGTGCGTGGCGACGATGAGTGCCGCGTTCGCGCTCTTGGCAACATCTCGGAGGAGCGCGGCGATGTCATGTTTGAGAGCAGGGTCGAGATTGCCGGTCGGCTCGTCGGCGATGATGAGGCGAGCGCCCGTGACAAGTGCCCGAGCGATGGCCGCACGCTGTCGTTCACCGTGGGAGAGTTGCGTTGGAAACCGCGAGGATTTTCCGTGGAGTCCGACTGCTCCGAGCATGGTGTGTGCGCGATCACGCGCGTCGCCGTCGAGGGTGAGCGCATCGTGGAGTCGAAACGGCAGGAGGACATTCTCGACCACACTGAGCGATGCAATCAAGCCGAACTCTTGAAACACGAGGCCTGCGTGTTGGATGCGAAATGCGCGCCGTTGGGCGGGCGAACGAGAACTGATTGAGACACCCTCAAACTTGACTTCTCCCTCGCTCGGAATCAATTCCCCCGAGAGCAACGAAAGGAGCGTGCTCTTTCCTGATCCCGAGACTCCGCGAACGGCGAGCGAGCATCCTGCGGCGAGTTCGATCGGTTCGACGCGAAGGCGAAATCCGCTCGGTCGTGAGAAGACGAGCCGTGTGGTCTCCAGCAGAATGGGCGGCGGCGTGATCAATCTGCTTCTCTATCGGCGTACACTCCGCGAATGCTCCTCAGGGACCGGAAGAAATCGATTGATCGCCATCAAGCGTTCTTTGTGACGGCGATACTTCTTGTACTCGGATTCGCGCCCATGGGATGTGGCGAGGGAGAGCCTTCGCCGACGAGCGCCGGCAAGGCTGCCGCCGCGCCCATCGTCTTCGCATCGAATGCGCCGCTTGCATGGATGGTGCGGGAACTCGCTGGGGGCGCGGTAGGGGTCATCACGCCGTGGAGTTCGCAAGATGGGGAGGGGGAGGATTGGTCGCCTACGGATGCAGAAATCCGCCTGCTTCAAGGGGCAAGCCTCATTGTTCTCAACGGCGCTGACTTCGAGCCATGGGCGGGAAGGGTGGCGATTGCGCGAACGCTCTTGCTCGATACAACGGCGGCGTGCGAAGCGGTACTCATCAAGCAGGATGGGATTGAGCATGCGCACGGACCTCGAGGCGCACACTCGCACTCAGGGTTTGCATCGACCACCTGGCTTTCGCCCATTCTGTATGCAGAGCAGGCGGATGCGATTGCGAGACGGCTCGCAAGACTTGTTCCTGCGGATGCGCAGGCGATCTCTGGGCGACTCGCGAGGGTGCAGGAGCGACTGCGCGCGCTCGATCGAGAGTTGAAGGAGTCGGCGAAGCAGGCACCGCAATGGCTCGCGTCTCACCCGGTGTATCAGTATCTCGCCGCGAGCGCTGGAGCCTCAATCAGTGCTGTGCATTGGGAGCCGGCAGATCTTCCGAGTGCTGCGCAGTGGGCGGAGCTCGAAGCAGCGCGTGCAACGATCGACAGGGAACGCGTCCCGATGCTTTGGGAGGGGGAGCCACTTCCCGAAGTTCGAGAGCATCTTGAGCAGTTAGGCATTGTGGTCGTCGTCTATCCGCCCTTTGGCCAGCGGAACGGCGACTTTCTGCAATCGTGTGAAACTGCCGCAGCGAAACTGCGGGCGAGTACGGCGGAGTCGGTCGGTAAACCAAAGTAGGATCTAGTATGTTTCTTGTAGCAAACTGGTTGCATGCGTTGCTCGTTTCTGTCGCAGCCTCCGTGCAGGGTGCGGCGCCGCCCGCACAGCCCGCGTCGCGCGTGCCTCGTGTTGCACCGCAATCGGGGGCACCCACACAATCTGCGAAGTCCACCAACGGCAAAGAGGTTCGACCAGCGGGGGTCTGGTACGGCGCGCCGAAGGCTCGGGCAAAGGACGCGGGCGCGATTCGCATTGCGGCCTACAACGTCGAAAATCTCTTTGATCCAATGGACGATCCGTTGCTTTCGGGCGAGTACGACGACAGGGACGAAGTCACGAGCCCTGCGAGGCTCAAGGCGCTCGCTGCGGCAATTCACGAACTCGATGCGGATGTGCTCTGCCTCGAGGAGGTCGAGTCGAAGACTGCCATTGAGTGGTTTCGCGACAACTATCTGAGTGATATGGGCTACCGATTCGTCGCGAGTGAGGAGGTTGGTTACTACCGAGGCGTCGAGCAGTCGGTCCTCTCGCGAATTCCAATCGAAGGGGTGAAGATCTGGAGCGCGGAGCGCATCGATGACATGCAGGCGGCGATGACCAGCGAGCGCGCAGCGTCGCTGAAGGGAACCTGGGCGATGCCCGAATCGGGCGCGAAGCCGGTCACGCATTTTCAGCGTTCGCCATTGATGGTGGACCTGCGAACGAAGGAGGGGTATGCATTCGCCGTGATGGTTGTGCATTACAAGGCGGGCGCGTTTGATCATCAACGCGAACTGGAAGCGTTGCAGTCAGAAGCCTTCATCGCGGAGCGATTGAAGCTCGATCCAGAACTCAACCTCGTGCTGCTTGGCGACTTCAATGGCACGCCGAATGACATGAATGTCAAGGTGCTCCGAACAAGCCCACTCGGACTCCGCAGCGGATACGACTTCCGCGCACAGAAGGACGCGCCACTCGCGCTCTACACAACGCACGCGTCCAATCGATCGATTGATTACATGATCATGACACCGGGGTTGGCGAAGGATGTTGTGGCTGGTTCCTATTTTGTCCTCGGAACGCTGCATCCTGCGAGCGATTGGGATTACAAGAAGGCCGCTGAGATTCCGCCGCCGGCTGGATACGCGAGCGATCACTATCCAATCGCAATCGAGATTCGACCCGTCGTCGAGGCGGATCACCATGTTCTTCCAGCCGAGATCGCGCCAGACATCGTGCGTCAAGGCGAGGCCGACACCGCTCCGAAATCGAGTGAGTCGGCAAGCACTGCGTCGGCGGATGTTCCAAAGCCGCTCGGATTTGAGGCGGGGGCTCCGGAGGCGGAGCGGCGACTCGCGGATGCATTGAAGCAAGCGGGTTGGGCGTACGAGTTTCCTCAGCCCAAGAGCAAGACTGCGAAGTGGGGAAACTTCAACGGTGCCACCACATGGTGGCCAGGCTACTGGGTGAATGCGAAGTCTGGCGCGACGAGTGCGTCGCAACCAGTCGCAAGCGACTCGTTCAAAGGCGATGGTCTTCCCAAACCCGCGTGGCGAAAGGGCGGAAGCCCGAAAGAGCCATCGTGGGTGGAGTGGCTCTGCGTTCCGTGAGCGCGCGAGTACTTGAGCGCTCGCGACTTGGAATCTGCGCCAAGCCGCAGATTCCCTCGCTCGCGATTCTTGAGCGCTCGCGACTTGGAATCTGCGCCAAGCCGCAGATTCCCTCGCTCGCTTTCGACTGCGCCGCCGCGAATGAATCGCGATCGGCGCAAATCGGACCCGTTGCATTTGGTGACGCACCCCGACGCACTGAGCGAGATCTCCGCTGGTGCCGATTCACTCGGCCCAGCGGAGTCCAAAGCGAGTGCTGGAGTTTGCCCGCGCGCTTCGCGCGGCAGAATTCCAGACTCGCGCTCAAAGGTCGCGCTCAAAGGTCGCGCTCAAAGGACGCGCTCAAAGGTCCCGCTCAAAGGACGCGCTCCAACCTCGCCCTCAGGAGAGCAGGCGCATGACTTCCGTCACATCCTTGTCGCCGCGACCGGAGATATTGATGACCAGGTGTTCGTCCTTGCGCATTTGTGCCGCGAGCTTAAGTGCGGCATGGACGGCGTGAGAGGTTTCAAGCGCTGGAATGATCCCCTCAAGTTTTGCAAGCGTTTGAAACGCTTCGAGGGCTTGCGCATCGGTGGTCGTGACATACTCCACGCGCTTGCTCTCCTTCCAGTAGCTGTGCTCGGGCCCCACTCCTGGGTAATCCAAGCCCGCCGAGCAGCTGTGGACTTGCGCGGTTTGTCCGCAGGAATCCTGGAGGACATAACTCATCGACCCATGCAACACGCCGGGGCTTCCGTAGGTGAGGGCGGCGGCATGATCGCCCGGTGCGTTCGACCGTCCTCCAGCTTCGACACCGACCAATCGCACCGTGGCGTCATCGACAAATGGCGCGAAGATCCCGGCGGCGTTCGATCCACCACCCACACACGCGACGACACAGTCGGGCAAGCGGCCAAGCGACCGCAAGGATTGTGCTCTGCACTCTCGACCGATCACGCTCTGAAAATCGCGCACCATCATGGGGAATGGGTGGGGACCGACGACGGAGCCAATGATGTAGTGCGTTGCGCCAACGGATCCCATCCAATCGCGCAGCGCTTCGTTGGTCGCATCCTTGAGCGTCTTGGAGCCAGAGTCGACCTCGCGAACCTCTGCGCCCATCAAGCGCATTCGGAAGACATTCATCTTCTGTCGCCGAACATCCTCGCTTCCCATGTACACACAACACTCAAGTCCGAAGTGCGCGCACGCCGTTGCGGTTGCCACGCCATGTTGGCCCGCGCCGGTTTCCGCAATGATGCGGGTCTTCCCCATGCGCTTGGCGAGGAGCGCTTGTCCAATCGTGTTGTTGATCTTGTGCGCGCCCGTGTGCGCGAGATCTTCACGTTTGAGCCAGATTCGCGCGCCGCCTGCATACGCAGTGAGGCGATCGGCTCGAGTGAACTGCGTCGGTCGCCCCACGAATTCGTGGAGCAGCGCGTCGACTTCTTCGATGAAAGAAGCGTCACGCCGAGCGCGCGAGTACGCGGCGGTCAACTCCTCAAGCGCCGCGATGAGCGTCTCTGGAACATATCGGCCGCCGAATGCCCCGAATCGCCCCCGAGCATCGGGCACAACAGAAAGTTCATTCGTGCTCATGGTGAAGTTCGGTCCTGCTGCGGCGCGAGTCCCCACGCGCCTCGACGGCCGCGCCACATCCAGAGGATTGGTCCACTCAGCGCGTAGGCGACGAACCCAATTGCGAGCACTTCCTGCGGCCACCAGATCAGGAAGGTGACTGGGAGGACGATCTTCGCGAGACTCGTGAAGGATCGGCGTGCACGCAAGACTTGATTCGCGAAATGCACGTACGGCAGCGAGGAGATCATGCCGATCGAAACGATGAGAGCGACAAGCGGAATTCCGAGTGCCGCGACCCGCGCGAATCCGATGTTCGCTTCCACATCGGGTCGGATGAACAGCAGGTGTTGATGCAGGAGTACGAGTGCGCCGATCGTGCCGCCCGCACCAGGAGATGGCAGTCCCTTGAAGTACATATGGTCATCGCTCTTGGGCGACTTGTTTTCAACATTGAATCGCGCGAGTCGAAGTGCCGCTGAGCACAGATAGAACGCAGCGATGGCCCAGAGAATCTTGGCGTAGGAGGAGTCTGCGGGGCCAAGGATCGATGCTCCGTGATGGACGTTTGAATCAGCACTCGCGAGTGAACCCCATGCCGTGCCGTAGTAGTCACTGACCAATCGAAGCATCATGAACGCAGGCGCGACGCCGAAGGTGACCACATCGGCGAGGCTGTCGAGTTGTGCGCCAAGGTCGCTCGTGGAACGCGTGAGTCGCGCAACGCTTCCATCAAGCGCATCGAACAGCATGCCAAGGAAGACCAGTGCGCCGGCGACGGTGAGGCTATACCAGCCGAAGAGCGATGTCGTCTCTGGCGGCTTGGAGGCGTAGTAGATCGCCGCGAACCCGCACACGAGGTTGCCGAGAGTCATCAGGGTCGGGAGTGCGCTCGCCGCGCGCCGCCTGCGTCGTTTTCGTGCATGGGTCCCGTCGGCGGATTGTCCATCGACTGGGTGCGGAGATTGTTGATGCGGTGCCGTTGGCATTACGGGTTCGGTGCGGAGATAAGCGGAGGATCAGACTCCTCGGCAAGCGGTTTCGGCAGAGTATCGGCGAAGCGGGGGAGGAACACCAATACCTCTCTCCGCGCGGAGAACGACGGGTTCTTCAAGAGCACATCGGCAACCGTCGGGAGCGGCGCGGCGTCGGGCCCCGTGTCAGGGATCACCGCGAGGGCGGGGTCTGCGAGGAGTACGAGCGCATCATTTCGCGCAAGTTCGATCTTCCATGGGGCAGTCAGGAGTGTTCCGCGCACGGCTGCTTGCGATTCGCGTCGGGTTGGGAGTCCAGAGAGCGTTGGAGCGTCGGCTAGGGCACGGAGTTCAAGTGTGCTCGCGGATCCTTGGACGGTTGGAAAGGTCCACCCGCGAAACTCAAGTTGGAAGAGTTTCGCGCTTCCGGAACTCGCACGACCGCGAAGGGAGATCAGCGTATCGGCCGCGATCGAATGTGTGGCGACATCCGTCCACTTCGTCACTTGTCCGAACCAGACCCGCTCGAGTGCTGGGGTTCCGCCGAGTGCCGCAAGCAACGCGCCGAGTTGTGCCTCGTGGATCACAAACGCTCGGAATCCGAGCGTGCACAACTCGGCATCGGAGCAGGGGCGAATGCTCTCGGACAATTGCAGTTGTTTTAGGGCACGCTCGAGCGCCGTCGGATCATCGCGCACGACCCAACGCATGCCCTCGATCCCGCTCGCCACCGGTTGTTCGGTGGGTAGCTTGTTGAGTGCTTGCGCGGGGGCGGAGTGCTTCGCGGCACAGGCTAGAGAAACGCAGGGTAGCAAGGCGCAAAGAACTCGCAGCAATAGGAGTGGGATGGGCAACCGGTACATGCTGTCGCCTAGTCAATCGGTCTGGGCGCGGGCGCGGCGTTGAGCTCATTGAGAAAGGAGCGAAGATGGCCCCAGTGCTTTCGGTCAAAGCGAAATGCGATGCGCGGCAGGTCGAGGTGTTCATCTTCGCCGGGGAGTGCGGTCGTGGTTCGGATGCGCCCGCTCGCAACAAAGAGTGGAGCGTAGATGGACTCCCAGCGTTCAAGCTCGTCCGGCGTGAGTTGCCAGTGCAGCCGAAGCACGAGGTCCGTCCCAACATACCGCATGGAGTGGTACCGTCGATAGAATCGTTCGACTTCATCACTCGCCGCTTGCGCATCGTGATGGATCGAGTAGAGCTTGGTGTCCTCGGGCGAAATGAGGTGCTTCTCGCGCAACTTCGCGACGATGCCCGACTCCCACGAAGACCAGTAGCTCCCGCCCTCGTGCTCGAGCAGTACGATCGGAACGAGATTGGACTTTCCGGTCTGCACGAGCGTGAGCGCTTCAAAGAGTTCGTCCTGTGTGCCGAACCCTCCCGGGAACGCGGCGACCGCGTCCGAGTGCGCCATGAACATGAGTTTTCGGGTGAAGAAGTAGCGGAAATTCACGAGCTTCGGATCGCCTTCGATCAGCGTGTTTGCCGCAGCCTCAAACGGCAGTCGGATGCGAAGGCCAAAGCACTTCTCAAGCTCCGGTCCTTCATGGCCGGCCTTCATGATGCCATCACCCGCGCCAGTGATGACCATCCACCCCGCGGCACTCACGGTGCGAGAAAACTGCTTGCACATCGCATAGTCGGGGTCGCTCTCGGGTGTGCGAGCACTCCCAAAGATGGAAATCTTGCGCGTTCCGCGATAGGGATTGAAAATGCGATAGGCATGGCGCATCTCTTTCAAACTTGTGCGCACAAGTTTGAGTTGTCCGGTGTCAGCGCCGTCGGCGACGAGCTTGAGCCCTGTGAGAATGATCTCCGCAAGCAGTTCGCGCGCTTCCTCACTGCCTTGGACTTGTGCGATGGCGAGGAATCGATCGACGGACGCTTCGATCTGCGCGAGTGAGAGGCGAGGGGCCGCGTCCTCGGGGCGTGGCGCATTGGGTGGTGACGAATCGCTCATGGAGAATTGGGCTCGTTCGCTGCGGGAGGAGGGGTCGGGGCGGAAGGCGCTGCTGGTTGCACTGGGCTCGCCGGTGGGGGAAGCGGAAACACGCTGCTTGAAGTCGCGCCGCCCGAGACTGCGCTTAGGACACCCGCGAGTGGGGCGAGGCCGATCTTAGGATCGGTGATTGTTCCGCTGACTCTGATGCCGAGGAGAGAGTGAGTCACGCGAGAGAGGAACTCACTGACTACTCCCATCTGTCCGGCGACACGCAACTGCATGGCGACGGCGTAGTCAGAGAGTCGCACCGTGCCAAGGCCGTCCATTCGCAGTGAGGCGGAACGGAGCTCAACGGGTTCGAAGTATGCGAGGTCGCCCTTGATCGCGAAGTCCGCGTCGGCTTCTTTGAACGCGCCAGAGACCGGAATCATGAATTGCGTGAGCGACGCAATGCGCAGGAGGAGCGGGCTTTCGGCGATGACTGCTTCACGCACGGCGATACCTCCTCGGCCGATGTCCGTTCCCACCCCATCATCGAGCAGTCCGGAAAGTGAAATCGACGCAGCGCCGCGGCCGCTCTGATCGCTTCGCACCGATTCGAACCCAGGCGAAACGATGGGACCGTAATTGCTGTTCGCCACGCGCGTGTGGGCACGCCATCGATTTGCATCATGCTCAATGGTTGCATCCGTGGCCCAGCGCCCGCCGAGGAAATCACCGTTCGCGCTCACGATGAGGTCGTCCTTCGCACTCGCTCGCGAAACCACGCCACGGCTCTTCCCGACACTTCGCCCGAAGCTGGTGAACGAATTGGCGTCGATCTCGCAGTGCAAAGAGTCTTCTGTAACCGCGCCGCGCCTTTGTCTCACGGTGAGGTCTGCGCTTCCCTCAAAGTCCGCGAGTTGGGGTCCGACATCAAACGAGGCGCCCTTGACCGATGCATGCGCTCGCACATCAAGCGCATCCGGAGCCGTGACTGGTGACCCGAGGTTCCACGAAAGTTTTACTTCGTCGGCGTGGATCGTCGACGCGCCCTTGGCGTGAAAGGTGAGGGAGTTCGTGATTGCCTCGACGCTCGGAGTGAGCAGTGCCGCAACGGTCGGTGAGTACGAGTCCGCCGCAATGTCACCGGTGAGTTGAAGCGACCGGAGTGCGTTGCCCGTGAGATCAGCGCTCCAATCGACAGAGACATTTCCTCCGGCGAACGAGGCCGCGCAAACTCCGTGCGCTTGTTGCTCCGCGAGTTGCACTTTAGAAGTCGGCGAAAAGGTCAATGTACTTCGTGTGTCGTGATGATCAAACGCGAGCGACTTGGGTTGCAACTGGAGTGACAAGCTCTGATCGCGTGTCGCCGTAAGATCAAAGAGTCCCGTGGTCTTTCCACTCGCGAGGAGGTCGGCGAGGGCGGGTGATTGATCGCGAAGTGCGGCGCGGACAACGGGCGATTCGAATCGGCCATCCGTGAGCGTCGCCTCAAGCAGTGAGTGCGCATCGAGCGCTCCTCGGAGGCGCAGGAGCCCGTCCTGCCGCGCGCCGGTGGTGAGACGGAATCCCAAGTCTTGCGCAGAATTATTGTCGCCACTGGCATCGATGCGACCAGTGACGAGCGATGCACGCACACGATCCCCATCGAGCGTGACCTCAATCCATTGCGGCAGAATTGTCCCCTCGAAGCTCGTGACGTCTGCAGTGACCTTTCGATGAAAGGACCCATCGATTTCGCCATTCGGCAAGTACCGTTGCCAGAGCGCCGCGGCCTTCGCCGCGTCCGCATCAAGCAGCGGTTCAAACGCGCGATCGAGCGGGATACGCTCGAATCGAACTTCTAGTTCACTGTCGGTGCCCGTGAGCGAAGCGGTTGCTGTCACGTCGATGCGCCCGTTGCCGCGCTGGGCAGTGCACTCAGTCAATCGAAGCTGTTGGGAGTTGATGTCGAGGCGCGCCTTCACGCCGTCGAGGGTGAAGTCAGGGGGCCAATCGAGTTGCTGCGTCGCCAGCCAATCCGAGCCGCTCTCGGTTGGCTCCACGCGTCCGTCGGTGAGTTGCACTTCAAAGGTGAAGTCGCTGCTCGCGTGACCTCCAATGGTTCCGGTCGCGGAGTAGGTTCCGCTGAGTCCGAGTGCCCTGAGTAGAGCACCGGATGGCGAAAAGTTTTTCCCTGGCCATCCCGTGGGTGGTTTCGCGCTTGAAGCGGTGTCGTGCGGAATCGCGGCGAGCAAGGCGAGGTTCACACTGTCATCCTCCGCCGTCAAGGTGATCTTCGGAATGACTTCGCGGGAATCGCCATCGGTGCGGAGGATCTCGACGCTTCCGGCAACCGTGACGCGGCCACCAACCGGCGTGACCCCTTGCAGCCCGCCGCCGGAGAGCACAATCGATTCATCGAGGACGGTGATGATTCCACTCTCAATTCGCAGTGGATAGGGAAACGGAGAACATGCCAGTCCTGCAGCGTGCACCGATACCGTGCCGGTCGTTTGGACCTCTGTGTTGAAGCCGGGGGGTGAGTACACGCGAATGTCGAGATCCGCGCTTCCGCCAAGCTTGAATGGCCCGGCCTCGATGGATCTCTTCAGGCGTTCGATCTCGGCGAGCGGGAGCGGCGCGGTCGGTGGGTCCGCGCTGTGGCGTGCCACAATCTCGCTCTGGCGTGCAAGCGCAGCTGCATCTGGGAGCAAGTTCGCTTCCGAAAGACTCGCGACTGCGCTTTGGTCGAAGAGCTGCTCCAGCGCGACCTTCGCTTCATCATCGAACGCATTCAGCAGGCGACTGTCGAGTGGCGCATCCGTTCCTTTGATGGCAATCTCGATCTCTGCGCCAGTCGCAAGGCTCGTCAGGGTGCCTGAGATTTCAATCTGCGCGTTCTCGCTTCCGCGCCCGTTGAATCGAACAATTTTGACGGTATCTCCCTCAAGCCGCATCAGCGCGGACACCTGATCCACGGGATACGGAAACTTGCTGTACGCGCCACTCGCGTCAGTGAGGCGGATTTCTCCGGTGGAAACGACCGCACCGGGCTTCGTCGTCGTTCCAGCCGCGCGGTGTGCTTCGGCTTCGATGTCCACCGTCCACTTCGTCAATCCGAAGTCTTGAAATGCGTCGGTGACGGCTTTCGGGAGGTAAAGCACGCGTGCATCACCGTCGGGTGGAGAACTGAAGTTTCGCACCGAGACCTGTGCATCGATCTTCGCCGCAGTGAGCGCAGTTTGAAACCAAGCCTCGCGATCCTTCCAGGCAAAAGGAAGCAACTCATCGGTGGGGATCTGAATGCTCGCGCTGGCTTGGACGGGAACGCTGAGCACGGGTTGCGACGGGTTGCTCGCGCTGAAATCACCGAGCAAATCTTCTAGTGTCAGAGAGTCCTTGGTCAACTTCAGGACCCCTTCGCGCAAGTCGATGCGAGGTCGTCCGGTCGTGGGGAGAGTCTTTCCGTGGGCGAATCCCGCCCAGCTGCCACCGAGTTCCTCGACCGGAAAACTGATTCGCATGTTACGGAGGCGCAACTCCGCCTCCGGAGGGGTGGATCCATCGAAGGAGATTGCCGCTCGTTCGATGCTTCCTTGCAGATCGAGTTGGTCGAGTAGTTTCTGCGCGGCGAGCGGGGCGATCGCGAGCGACTCCTTGCGCAACTTCAGTTCGTCCACTTCAACGTTGAATGCGTAAGTACGAAGGTTGAAGCGCCCGTGGACACTCTCGAAGGGGGCGGCGGCGCGCTCGGTCGCCAGTCCGTCGAGCCGTAAGTCGAGTTCATCGGAAAGGCCGACGCTCGGGTGAAGTTCCCCTCGCATGTCGATGCGACCCGAGAGTTCCCATTGCCCATCGCTGTCCACGCCGCTCTCGACCGCGAGTCGCTCGATCCGCGTGACCGCGGGGCGTTGGGATGACGAGGACGGACTTCCCTCCGGAGTGAGCGAAGAGAAATTGAAGGTGCCCGGATCGGATATTCGCTCCGCGATGCGCAGCGTCATCGTTCCAATGTCAATCGATCGAACTTCCACTTCGCCGCGCAGAATCTTCCACGGCGAGAATCGGATCGAGACCCGATCGGCGTGTGCGATGCGCCCGCTCTCGCTGGGCCAATCGGGCGCGAGCAACTCAAGATTTTCAACGGAAAACCCTCCGATCCCATCGAGGTGCATCGCGCTCGCCTGCACGGTTCCGCCAAGCGCGCTGCTCAATCTGGGAAGGATGTACCATGAAAGCACGCTCGAGCGGGTTGCGGTGAAAATCGCGATCCCGATCAGCGCGATACCCACGAAGATGAACTTCCATCGCCACCACCGGCGCTTGGGTGGAGGGGAATCATCTCCCTGCATTCGCTGAGGAATTGATGGTGTCATCGAGAGCCCTGCATGGTAGCGCGACGGGCATTCTCACGGGTACATTGCGCCTGTGTCGAGTGCCGTCGTCGCCTCCATCCAGATCAGCTTCCTGACGGGTTGCTTGCTTGTGGTGTTGCTGTTGACGATCGGCGCGTTCGGCGCACTCTTGATCCGTTCCATGCTCTCGGGCGCCCATCGCGCCCACGCGGCGAAGAAGCCACCGCCGACGAAGCATGTCGATGCGTGGGCGCTGTCTGGCTCGAGATTCAGCGTCGATCCGAGGCAGGGGGCGGAGTTTCCGAATGGGTTTCCGGATTCGGGGGACTCGGATAGTCCGGGGTCCAACGATGGACGAGGAGGGAATCTGTGGGATGAACTGCGCGAGCCGGATGGAGACTCGAGAGATCATGGGCATGACAGCGGCGGCGGTGGTGATACCGGCGACGGCGGGAATTCGGGTGGTGGTGGAGGCAGGGATTGACTCCACCACCGGCGCGATTTTCAGCACCGCGTATCGTGATCACGGGTGGTGCCCGGCGAGTTGGTCGCGCGGTTGCGCTCGAACTTGCTCGGCGCGGATGCGCGCTTCTGCTTTCCTATCGAGACTCGCGGGATGAGTGTTTGCAGACCGCTCAAGACGCGCGGCAACTCGGTTCCCCGTTGGTGGAAGTCCATGCGCTTGAACTCTGCGATGCGGAGTCGATCGCAGCGTTCGCGCAGTTTGCGCTCTCCTCGGCGGAGGTCGATGGCGTGGTCCACAGTGCGTCGTCGTTTGAGAGTCAGCCGATTGGTGCGGTCACCGCCTCAGGCGCCTCGCGGCAATTCGCGAGTGATGCAATCGGTCCGTTGTTGCTTTCCCAAGCTCTTGCCGCAAGTTTGCGAGGTGCGAGCACGCGAGGGTCGATGGCGAGCGGTGCAGGGATCGTGCTCTTCGGTGACGCGCATGCCAGCCGCGTCCCCCGGCGCGGATACACCGCCTACCTCATGGCGAAGGCAGCGGCGCACGCACTCGTCCGGCAACTCGCCGTCGAACTCGCGCCCACCGTTCGAGTGAACGGCATCGCGCCTGGCGTGATTTTGTGGCCAGAGTCGATGTCGCCTGCAGCACGCGAGGCATACCTCGCGCAGGTTCCACTCAAACGCGCGGGAACGCCTGAGGAAGCAGCGAAACTCGCGGCATTCTTGCTGCTTGACGCGAACTACTGCACCGGGCAGATCCTGCAACTTGATGGTGGCCGAAACCTCTGACCAGCATGGCGTCAGGGAGTGGCTGCAGCGGCTCGGAGTGCTTGTTCGACGCGCAAAAGATCGCTCGCGGCATCGGGTGCGACGCGCAGTTCTTCGAGCACTCGCGCCGCGATTGAGAGTTCATTCGCGCGAATCCGAGCGAGCGCCTCTTCCGCGAGGTAGCGCGCGTTGACGCCATGCACGCGAGTTCGTTGCCATGCTTGAGCCGCGAGCGAGAACCGTTCCTCTTCGTGGAGCGCCAGTGCGAGTTCCTCAGCGACGACCGGAGTTGCGAGCGTTGCATCGGGAAGCCCAACCAGGAGGAGCGCTGCGTCATGCGAGCGTGCTTGCAAGCGAAGAACGCGAGCGTAGAGCAGACGATATTCAAGGTTTTCTGCGTTGATCAAAAATGCCTCGCGCGCGCCATCGAGCGCAAGGGCGGGCGTTCCTGATGCAAGGAAGACCTGCGCGCCGGTGGATGCAAGCACCTCACGGGATGCACCGCACTCTTCGAGGTGCCGGAGGAGTCGCAGGGATGTTTCGGTTTCCTTCTGCGACGCGAGTGCGATCGCCGCAGCAACCGAAAACCGCATGTCGTGTTGATCGAGGGCAAGGACCGCAACACACTTCCAACGATCAAGCGCCTCTGCCCGTCGCCCGGCTCGATCGAGAAGCAGCGCCGCCGCGTGTGCGCGGATCAGATCAGTCGGTGAAAGTGCGCTCGCACGAGCGGCTGCGTGGGCAGCTTCGGTGAGGATCGGATTTCCAGCGCGCGCGTTATCGCGAAGCGCTCGTATACCGAGCACGCGAGCAAAGAGTTCGGCGGCGGCCGCATCGCGGGGATAGTGCTCGGCGAGGGAGCGAGCTACGACCTCGGCCTCCGCGACCCGATCCTTGCCAAGAAGGACTTCCACCGCACTTGTCGCGTCCGCGTACTCCTTCGCACTTTGGGAACTCGCGACTTCGAGAGTCTGGGGTGGAGCGTTCGACGAACCGCACGCGCTGAGCGCAAGCGACGCACAGGCGTAGAGTGATGGAGGAAGTCGCGGTTTCCTGAGTGGCATCCGTGGCTCTATCATCACCCTTCCTCGACCCACGCGCCACCCATCTCCCGATGAACTCTTCGCAATCTCCTTCCGTGCCTGTGCCAACTGAACTTCCAAAGGCATACCATCCAGCGGAGGTCGAACCTGTCATCCGTGCGCGATGGGAGGCATCTGGGTGCTTCCATGTTTCAACCGGAAGCGTTCCTGCGGCTCGCGGCGCAGAGCCGTTTGCAATCTTCATCCCGCCGCCGAACGTGACGGCGGCGCTGCACCTCGGTCACGCGTTCAACAACACGCTCCAAGATTTGCTGACGCGTTACCACCGCATGAAGGGTTGCGAAACGCTCTGGATGCCTGGGACGGATCACGCGGGGATTGCCACGCAGGCGGTTGTCGAGAAGCGATTGCAACTGCAGGGCAAGCGCAGGACCGATTTCACGCGCGCAGACTTCATCGCGAAGGTACAGGAGTGGAAGGACGAGTACGAATCGACGATCCTCGCGCAACTCGCGGCGATGGGTTGTTCATGTGACTTTGAGCGAACCCGTTTCACGATGGACGCAACCTGTGCCACCGCAGTTCGCCACGCGTTCTTCGAACTGTTCACCGATGGATTGATCTATCGAGGAAAGCGGTTGGTGAATTGGGATCCCGCCACCGAAACCGCACTCGCCGATGACGAAGTCGAAATGGAAGAGGTCGATGGACACTTCTGGTATCTGCGGTATCCACTGAGTGATGGCAGTGGGCATGTCACCGTCGCGACGACTCGGCCGGAAACGATGCTTGGAGATACAGCGGTCGGCATCAATCCGAAGGACCCTCGCGCGGCCGCGCTTCGCGGAAAGTCGGTTCGACTGCCGATCGTCGGTCGAGTGATTCCGATCATTGAAGACGACTATGTGGTGATGCCGGTGTCGCTCGGCGGAGATGCGAGCGACGCGAAAGCGCAGTTCGCGACTGGTTTCCTGAAGGTCACGCCCGCGCACGACCCCAACGACTGGGAACTTGGCATTCGACATGGGCTCGCGGCGATCAATGTGATGGCGCCCAATGGTTCGATCAGCGATGCGCATGGTTGGACGGATGTCTCTCCGGAAGCGCGTGCATTTGTTGGCCTCTCTCGCGAGGCTGCGCGCAAGGGCATCGTCGGGTGGTTCAAGTCGAATGGCTTGCTTGATGAAGTGAAGCCGTATCGCCACTCGGTCGGGCATAGCTACCGCTCGCATGTGCCGGTCGAACCTTATCTGAGCGATCAGTGGTATGTCCGCGTGACGGACGATCGTCTTCGCGGGAGCGCGTTGCGTGCGATGGCGAAGGATCAGGTGGACGGCGAACTCGCGGCAGAGCATCGTGGTGGTCCGGCGATGGATGGCGATGGCGGTTTGCGCTTTTTTCCTTCGCGCTACGCGAAGTCGTTTCAGGTGTGGCACGAGCAACTTCGAGACTGGTGCATCTCTCGTCAACTCTGGTGGGGGCATCAGATTCCCGTTTGGTCGAAGCAGGCATCAGGAACGGCGCTCGCGCAGCACCTCGGGTCGCTTGCCGCGCTTCCGAGTTCTGCCGCGAGTGTTCGTGCGACACGGGTTCGTGATGGCGCGCAGATTGAGCTCTCCGCGCTTGCCTCGAGCGTGGAGGAATGCACGATCTTCGTTTGTTTGCTTGACGACGCGAGCGCGCCCGCGCTCGAGTCGCTCGGCTTTGGTCGAGATTCCGATGTGCTCGACACTTGGTTCAGTTCGGCCCTCTGGCCACTCTCGACTTTGGGTTGGCCTGATGCCTCGCGCTGGGAAGACATGGGCGGCTTGCTCGATCGGTTCAATCCCAGTTCGGTGCTCTGCACCGCGCGCGAGATCATCACCCTCTGGGTTTCGCGCATGGTGATGTTCAACCGGTACTTCCTGCGCCGTCTTCCATTTCGTCATGTGTTCATTCACGCGATGATCCAAGACGGACACGGACAGAAAATGTCGAAGTCGTTGGGGAATGGCGTGGATCCTCGAGACATCATCCATTCGCACGGTTCGGACGCGATGCGCTTTACGCTCGTGTCCATCGCGACTGACACGCAGGATGTGCGTTTGCCCGTGGACATGGTCGATCCGCACACCGGTGATGCATTCACGCCAAAATGGATCACGACTTCAGCGGGATACACGGTCGCCGATGCACGCCAGGCATCGCCAAAGATGCTGGGGAAACACATGATTTCTGGCTACGGCGCGGCGATGGGCGCGGTGACGCCCACCCTCGAAGAACCACTTGCTCGCAACACCAGTGCGCGGTTTGACCTTGGACGAAACTTCGCGAACAAACTGTGGAATGCCACCCGCTTTGCGCTGTCGAATATCTCGCAAGCAGCGGCCGATGCGCAGGAGTATCCGCAGTCGCTCGCCGATCGCTGGATGCTCGCGCGATTGGCTTTGGCGGCGCGTGAAGTCGAGACGGCGATTGCGGCCTACGAGTTCCATCGTGTGGCGGACACGCTGTACGGCTTGATCTGGCGTGACTTCTGCGACTGGTACCTCGAGTGCGTGAAGCCGACAATCCGGCAGAATCAAACACAGCAAGCAGTGCTCGCGACAACCCTCAACGCGCTCGTCCGCCTCTTGCATCCTGTTTGCCCTTTCGTCACCGAGACACTCTGGCAGAGTGTCGAGGGTGCGCGCGAAGGTCGAGCGATTGCGGGTGTCCATCTTGCGGACTCGCCACTTGCCGCGACTGCATCATGGCCTCGCTTTGATGCCGCTCTGTGTGACACGAAGTCGGTGGCGCAGTTTGCGCGAGTCCAAACATTGGTGGACGCGATCCGGACGGCACGCGGGGAGCGGCAGGTCAGTCCCAAGCGCAGAATCAAGCTGCATGCGTGCGCCGAAGTAATCGCGCTCATTCGTGAGGCAGGTGGGGTCGTGGAAACACTGGCTGGCCTTGCAACGGTGGACACGGTTCCATCGACCCGTCCCGTGGGCGCCGTCGCGCTTCCGTTTGAGGGCAGTGAAATTCTGCTCGACGAACTGGTGGACGCCGTCGACGCAACCGCGGAACGAGCGCGGCTTGGGAAGGTCATCGCGGAGCGCACGAAGCAAGCGAGCGGAATGCGCGTGAAACTCGAGAATCCAGCCTATCTTGCGAAGGCGCCTCCGGAGGTGGTGGAGGAAACCAAGGTGAAGCTTGCGAGCCTTGACGCGGACATCCGAGCGGCGGAGCGTGCGATCGCCGCACTCTTGTGAGCGTGTTGTTGCAGCGAAAGTCGGTCGAAGATGTAGAGTGAGCGACGCATGTACCGACTCGAGCGCTTCCATCCGATCGCAGTGCTCACGCTCCATGTGATTGCTGCGTCAATCCTCGGAACCGGATGCGCGCCCAAGCCCGTCGCAGCACCTTCAGCAACAACGCTGCAGGTGGCCGCATCGACTGCCGTCGAGGCGGCGCCGAGCAGCGTCCCCATCCCGGATCGACCGCAGACGCGGGTGGCGCCGACTCAGAAGGCGTGGGAGTGGAAGGGTTTTCAGGGGACAGAGTATGACCTCGGGAGCGCGATTTTGCGTTCCACGATGCGCGATCCGATGCTGCGTGATCGCGTCTTTACATTCTTGCCGCAGATGATGGAGCACTATCGCACGGCGCTCGTCCCGCTCGCCGCGCCTCGTGATGCGCCGCTCTTCTACATCTTCGGCACGCGCAACGAGTGGATGGCCTTCACACGACTTCGCATTCCTGATGAAGCGGCGACCTACGAGAAGATTGGTCGCGGTGGATATACGATTGACGGCGAGTGCGTGCTCTACGACCTTGGTCGATTCGATACTTTCACGATCGTCGCACATGAGGGTTGGCACGCCTTTACCCAGGCGAACTTTGAGCAGCCGCTTCCCGTTTGGCTCGAAGAAGGCATCGCGTGTTACATGGAGGGCTCGCGACGCACACGAGGGGAGAGCAACGTTGAGTTCATGCCGTGGCGGAATTTCGAGCGATACAGTGAGCTTCGAGACGGATTCGCGCGCAAACACCTCATCCCATTTGAGAGCCTGATCGCCGAGTATCCGCAGTCGTTTCTCGAAAATGGTCGATCGGCACTCCTGACCTACTACGCGCAAGTTTGGGCGCTTGTGCATTTTCTCAACGAGGGGAGTCAAGGGAAGTACCGCGCGGGTCTCGAACGGGTGCTCGGTGATGCGCGGGATGGCAAGATCGCGCAGACGCTTGCCGCGAGCCGGCGAGGGGGCGCGGTCGGAGAGCGACGGCAGATGCTCGCGCGCCAACTTGGTCCGGCGGTGATCCGCGAGTATTTCAACGAGGACATCACCCAATTCGCCAAGGAGTACGATGCGTATGTGGAAGAACTTTGCGCGAAGGGATCTTGGGAGCGGGTCTTCCGAGGAGATCGGCCGAGCTCATGACGGCGCGGTCAATCGTGCTTTGGGCTGTAAAGCAGCACAAACATCGTCTTCGCGTATTGGTGTACTTCGGGTCCGTGAAATCCCGGGATCGCTTCTTCGCTTGCGCCGAATCGAATGGGAGAGCGGAGGACGAGGAACCCGCTTGACGCGAACAGTTCACGCGTTCGCGCAGCTTGTTCAAGCACGCTCGCGCGGGTCTTCGGATCTTCCATCAACGCGTAGGGCGGATCAAGGAAGACAATATCCACAGGTTTGGGTGCTCGCGCAAGAGCGACCGGACCGAGTGCGTCGGCGAGGACCGCTGTGGCGCGACCTTCCACCCCGAGGAACTTACAGTTGTAGTCCAGAAACTTGTGCACGGTCCGATCGCGCTCGACCATGACCACCTCCGCCGCACCCCGGCTCACGCATTCAAGCCCCATGGTGCCGACGCCCGCGAAGAGGTCGAGGATTCGAGCCCCGTCAATGCGCCCGCGAAGGTGATTGAAGATTGCTTCCTTCACCCGTCCCATCATGGGGCGCGTGACATCCTCGCCTTCGGGGGCTTCGAGGATGCGAGAACGGAACTCACCAGCAATGATCTTGATCACGGTGGAGGATGATACGGTTCCCGCTGTATGCCTGAACTGCCTCCATCTCTCCCTGCAAGTCTGCGCGAGCGAGCGCGCGTCATGATGTTCGGCGAGGTCCCTGCGCTCGTCGTGCATCCAGACTTCGATCATGCGGATCCCACGCGGCTCCTTCCCCGGGTTCCGTGGCTTCTGTGGATGCATGGACGGACGGTGTCCAAGGAAATCGATCCGGGGCGATTCCTGCGGCTTGTGCGTGAGGGGATCGGCTCAGTCGCGGTTGATCTTCCGGGTCACGGGGAACGGTCGAGCCCCGAGTTGCAGACAGCGCCACGCGCGCTTGAGGTTGTTGAACGGATGGCGGCTGAAGTCGATGGCATCGTCGACGCGGTCGAGGCACTTGGTGGTTTTGACCCCGATCAGTGCGCGATTGGCGGAATGAGCGCGGGCGGCATGGCGGCGGTCCTTCGCTTGTTTGCCCCGCATCGTTTCTGCGCGGCGGCACTTGAAAGCACGGTCGGAGACCTTGACGCGCTTCGCGGTCGCGAACTCGACGATCCAACCCGCATCGATCGACTTGATCCAATGCGACGCCTCGATCAATGGCGTCCGATTCCGACTCTTGTGTTGCACAACAAGGGTGATGAATGGGTCCCCATTCAAGCGCAACGGCGGTTTGTTGCTGCACTTCGCGCTCGCGAAACACCTTCCGCGCGGGTGGAAATGCATGAGTTCTCAGAGACTGGCGCGCCTGGCGAGCACGCGGGCTTTGGCCGATTCGGCGCGGAGGCGAAGCGGTTGCATACCGAGTTTCTCGCGCGTAGCTTTGGGATGCATTAGGCTTCAGGGATGCCGATGTTCACCGCAAGCGTCGTGTCCTTCATCCTTGCGTTGCAAGCTGCGCCGTCGGTCGCGGCAGGTGACGCGGCGCCAACTCTGAATGAACTCGTTCGTATCGGAGTAGAACGGATTGCCGCGATGCAATCGAAGGGGCCGGGCGCGGATGTCGCGGCAGAGTGGCCCTACGAAGGCGTGTATCGCGTGGCCAACGATATTCCCTATGGGTATCGGGTTGGTGGAACTTCAATCGCTGGTCTCGCGTTGCTCGCGGCTCCTGGCCTTGAGAACGATGCGCCTCGCAAAGAGGCGCTGTGCCGCGCGGTGGAGTTTGTCGCGGGGAGTGAGACGGAGCCACTGCTCAGTTTCGATCCTTCGGTGTATCGCGGTGGCTACGATGTTCGAAACTGGGCGCACTGTTACGGCCTTCGGTTCTTGCTGCGCGCGAAGTCGGCATTGCAGCTCACCCCCGAGCTCGCAGAAAAGGTGGACGGTTGTGCGAGGTTTTTTCTCGAAGCACTGAAGAAAACCGAGATTCCGACGGTTGGTGGTTGGCAGTACGCACGAAATCCGGGCATCGAAAATGCGTGCAGCATGTCCCCGTTCATGACTGCGCCTTGCCTCGAAGCGTTGCTTGAGGCGAAGGCCGCGGGGTTTGCGGTAGAACCAGAGTTGATCGCGCGGAGCGTGCATGCGCTCGAGATGTGTCGAGGGGAGTCTGGATTCGTCGCGTATGGAACCGAGAAAGAGATTCGCGATCAAGCATCGCAAATCCCTGGCGCCATGGGTCGCATGTGCGCCACCGAAGTTGCGCTTGCGAAGGCAGGAAAGCAAGACAACGCGCGCCTCCGATTTGCGGTGGAGTCATTTTTTGAGCACTGGCTAGAGCTTGAGAAGCGACGCAAGAAGCAGGGCACGCATGTGGCGCCGTATGGAGTTGCGCCGTACTACTTTTTCTACGCGCATCTTTACGCAGCGTCGGCTATCGCGCTGCTTCCGGAGGCGGAGCAGCCGCCGCTGGCGACTCGTTTTGTGAGCGTCTTGTTGAAATCTCGCGATGCGGACGGCTCCTGGAACGATCGCGTCTTCGCACGAAGCGCTGCGTATTCCACGGCGATGAGCGTGCTCGCACTCTTGGATCTCGAGCCCGCGCTTTCGAGCGCGCCTGCACCCGTTGCACCCGCTGCGCGAACGGAGTGATTGCTCCATGCGCGGTGTCCGTGGCCTCGCGGGAAGCGCGAGTTGGCGCACTCGTGGGGCATACTCCTACTTTGGGGTTGGCACGCGCAACGGCATGGAAGTTGCGTGCCTGATTCGCCGATTTCGCTTGCGTCCCGCTCGCGCACAGCCCTTGTGCACGGCGCTGAAGGAGATTGTATGGACGCACGCTCGATTACCCATTTCATCGCTAGTACGCACCAAGTCTTCGAGACCATGCTCTCGATGCCTGTCACCCCGGGGAAGCCATCCGCATGCTGCACCGTGCCGAGTTTTCAGAGTGATGTGAGCGGGGTGATTGGTATGACGGGCGATGTCGTCGGCATGGTGGTCCTCAGTTTTCCGCTCTCCACCGCGCGGGGTGTGCTCAAGGCGTTCACCGGAACGGACATTGATCCGAGCTCACCAGATTTTTCTGACGCAGTCGGTGAACTGGTCAACATGATCTCTGGTGCAGCGAAGGCTCGATTCGAGGGGCTGTCGGTTTCTATCAGTTGCCCATCGGTCATCCTCGGCCCAGGACATCGAGTGCAGCAGGTGAGCGACGCGACTTGCATTGTGATTCCCTTCGAATGCCCAGCGGGAAAGTTCGTCGTGGAAGTTGCGATGCGCAAGGCGGAATCCGCGGTTGGTACCAAGGCGGCCTGAGGAAGTTTGAAGGGATCCCCATTATGAAAGTCATGCTGATCGATGATTCCAAGACCATGCGCAACATTCAGCGCAACATCCTCGCGCAAGCGGGTCACACTGACATTGAAGAGGCGTGTGACGGTCAAGATGCGCTCTCGAAGGTCAGCGCATTTGCGCCGGAACTCCTCCTCGTGGATTGGAACATGCCCAATATGGACGGACTCTCCTTCGTGAAGGCGTACCGAGCGGGTGGCGGGAAGTCCTGCATCATCATGGTGACGACCGAAGCGGAGAAGACGCGCGTGATTGAGGCGATTCGCGCCGGAGTAAACAACTATCTCGTCAAACCATTCGCGCCCGACCTGTTGTTGACGCGCATTCAAGAAACGCTTGCGCGCGCGAAGGCCGCGTGACGACTCGAGGGGGAAGCGGGTATCGCATGCCGGCTGCTGGACAAATTCCACTGCTTCGAGTTTCGGAGGGCGGGCGTCGCGCGACGCTGGAGATTCTCGCTGGAACAAGTACGGAACTTGCCCAGCGTGATGCGCTGCTTGGTCTTGCGCGAGAGCGCGGGCTCATGATGGATGAGTCGCTCGCAGCCGCGCTTGAGACGGCTGCAGCAGAGTATGCGGCGCAAGGCGGGACCGTTGCATGGCAGGGCGTTGTGTGTGAGTGCGTTCCCGCGCAACATGGCACGGATGCGCGCATTGAATGGCATGCACGAATCGCCGCCGGCATCGCCGACGGGGAAGGGCTTCATCAGGAGGATGATGGCTCGATCGACTTTCGAAATCGCGTTCGCTTCACCAAAGTGAGCGAGAGTGAAACACTCGGCCGCATCGTGGCCGCAACCGACGGCGTGGATGGACGGGATGTTTGCGGTCGAAACCTCCCGGCACGGCGTGGCAAGAAACTCATGGAGAGCGTGCATGCGACGGTGCGCGCCGACGCTGATGGCACGCTTGTCGCGAGTCGTGATGGGGTGCTCTCGCTTGCGAAGGGGGCCGTCTCGATCCTCGATGAAATGGATGTGAAGGGAAGTGTTGATTTCTCCACAGGAAACATCGATTTCGTCGGGAGCGTGCGCATCGCAGAAGGTGTTCGCGACAATTTCATCGTTCGCGCGACGGGCGATGTGACGATCAAGGGACTTATCGAGGCAGCGACGCTGCTCGTTGGAGGAGACTTGCATGCGAGCATGGGGATTGCCGCGCGTGGCCACGGCGCCATGCTTGTCGATGGCTCTCTCGAAGTTGGCTATCTCAACGGGCTGCGCGGCCGGGTTCGCGGAGATGCGGTGATTCGGCGCGAACTTGTCGGGTGCGAGCTCATCGTCGGCGGTCATGTGAAGGTCGAGCGTGGCGCGGTGCTCGGTGGAACACTTGTGTGTGGAAAGAGTCTCCGCGCAGAGTCCATCGGGTCCGAAGGCGGTGCGCGCACAACGGTGGCGGTCGGTTGCCGACCGCTTGAGGCTCGGCGCGCGTCGAGACTGGTGGCGCTCTCGAAGGAACTCTCGAAGAAACTCCCCGCGCTTGAGAACCGCGCGCTCGAACTCCAGGAACTCGGCGCGAGTGCGAAGGCGTGCGAGAAGGAAGAATGCACGGAGATCGCCTTTGAAATGGCGGAGATCCATCGACGCATGCGCGCGATGGAAATCAAGCGACGAGAACTCTTGCTCGAGATGGGCGCGGAGCGAACGGTGCGCGTGGAAGTGCAGAAGCACCTCTATCGAGGGACAACGCTAAAGGTCGGAACCCGCGAAGTGTGGTTTGAAACAAGCATCAAGGGCCCGCTCGTCATTCTGTGGGACGAAGCGCGCGAACTCTACATCCGTGTGGGCACCGGGCCAACGCAACCGCTGCGTGATGTGGCGAGCGTTCGCGATCTTGCCGCCTAGTCGAGGGCGCGTCTTTCACTCAAATCGGTATGACTCGGCCACGCGCGCGGTGGACTTGATGCCCATGATGGCGCGGGCGAGTGCGAGGTCATCAGTCGTCGTGATCTTGATGTTGCGGTTGTCGCCTTCGACCACGACGACGGTCCCGCCGAAACGCTCGATCACGCTCGCGTCATCCGTCGTCGCTTCGAGGTTTCCGGCGGCGTAGGCACGGCGAAAGAGGTTCGCGTCGAAGATCTGCGGTGTCTGTGCCAGCACCAGTTGATCGCGCGAAATCGTTTCGGTCACCATGCGACCCTTCGTTGCAGCCATGCCGAAATCTCCCAGAATCGCGCTCGCGACGGCATCATCTTCGGCGGCGGCGACAGTCTCTTCCGACACGCGTTTGAGCGTACTTGTCACGCGGACACCGGGAATCACGGCCGTCGCGACCTTCGCCGCTTCAAAGACGCGCGCAATGAGTTCGGCAGATGTACAGGGGCGCGCAGCGTCGTGGACTGCAATGTGGGTGAGGTCATCGGGAAGGAGCGCGAGTGCGTTGCGGACAGACTCCCATCGATCGATGTTTCCTCCCGCGACAACCTTCGCGCCATGGAAACTCAAGGCAGGGCCGTAGCGGTCTTTGAAGGTGTCAAGGTCATCCGGAGGTCCCGCGACCACAATCGCGAAAACATCATCGCGCTTCGTGAAGAGTTCCACGGTCCGCAGCAAGACCGGGCGGCCGCCAAGGTCTTGTGCGAGTTTGTCTTGAGCGCCGAAGCGACTCGATCGACCAGCAGCTGGGATGATGACGCCTACACGCATGGGAAGTGGGAGCCTACTGTTGGATCGACTTGCCGTCGATAGTGAGCGTCGCCGCGTGATGATTCGTTGCCTGCTTGGGCGTGTTGGACGGGCAGGAGGGACAGGAATTCGCTCTGCGTTTGGAGGGTAGGAGTGGGCGCACAATCGCCACGAGGCCGCCGAATGCAAGAATCGTTGCGACCCAGAACTGCCAATCTTCGAAAGGGATCATAGGAGTACTCCAACCGAGTTCAAGGTGCCTGCGACGACCGCGTGCGTGAGCAGTGCGGCAGCGTAGGCCACGCCAGACATCCAGAAGAACTGTAACGCGGGCCACTTCCAACTTCCCGTCTCGCGCCGTGTCACCGCGAGTGTTGGTAGGCATTGCATCGCGAGGACAAAGAAGACGAGGAGCGCTGCACTCGTCGCTGGATCAAAGAGCGGGGTTCCATCGGCTCGTGTTGCGCTTCGAAGGTCGGTCGCGACTCGGTCATCGTCATCGCCATCGGATGTGCCGACGAGCACCGTCACCGTGCTTCGGAAGACTTCGCGCGCGAGAAAGCTTGTGAGTACAGCAACGGTCAGGCGATCGTCAAGTCCAAGTGGTTCGAAGATCGGCTGCACGGCGCGTCCGATCTGACCAGCGAATGAGTGCTGTTGTTGATGTTGCCCTGTCAGTACAGAGGCTTCCAACAGCAGGGTCTCCGCGTGGTCGGCACTGATGCCTTCGATCGATGCCTCTGCGACGAGCGCCTGCGCTTGCGGGGGTGCCTCGGACTGCGGGTACGCAGAGATCCACCACATCACAACGCAGATGGCGAGGATGATGCCGCCTGCATTCTTCAGGAACACGACCGAGCGATCGAATGAAGTGTAAAACGCGGTGCGAAAGCACGGGAATCGATAGGGGGGTAACTCGAGCACCATCGGTCGGCTCTTCCCGCGCAAGATCGTCTTGCGGAAGAGGAGCGCGGTCAAGAGGGCAGCCAGGGCACCGAGCGCGTAGCACGCAGCGAAGGCGAGACCTGCATAGAGGGCGTTCGTCGGAAACAGAATCGTGACGAGCAAGACATACACCCCCACTCGCGCGGAACAACTCATGAACGGCGCAACGAGAATGGTGGCAAGACGATCTTTCGGTTCGGGAATGAGTCGCGTACTCATGATGCCAGGCAACGCGCAGGCGTGGCTCGACAGCAGAGGAATGAACGCTGTTCCAGGAAGTCCGAAACGGCACATCAGTCGATCCATGACGAATGCCGCACGCGCGAGGTACCCGGTGTCTTCAATGAGTGCGAGGAGGAAGAAGAGGATCGCGATTTGTGGCAGGAAGACCACGGTTCCCGCGACGCCGGCGATGATGCCATCGGTGAGCAAACTATTGAGCACGCCCGTGGGAAGGATTGCCGCCGTTTCCGCGCCGAGCCATCCGAACGCGGCCTCGATCCAATTCATCGGCCACTCGGCGAGCCGGAAGATCGCGACGAAGACTCCAATCATGAGGAGGACGAAGCAGATCGTTCCGAGGACGGGATGTGTGAATGCGCTATCGAGTCGATCGGAGAGTGAATCTTCGTCAGCACCAACAGAGTGTGCGCCTCCAAGCGACCCTTCGATCTGCCGGTCGATCCATCCTGGGGCTCGCGCTGCTTCCAGGTGCGCGAAGGGGATTGGTCGCGCCTGATGGAGTGCTCGGGCGAGTTCTTCAACACCTACTCCGGAGCGACCATTCGCGCGAATCACGGGAATGCCGAGCTCGTCGCTGAGCTTGTTTGGGTCGATGGAGACACCTCGCGCGTTCGCGAGATCGGTCATGGTCAGCGCAATGATCATCGCGCGGCGTGAGGCTGCGAGTGAGAGCGCAAACCGCAGCCCGCGTTGGAGATTTGTTGCATCGACCACCACCAGCAGCGCGTCGGGTTCGAGTCCTTCGAGTCTGCCCCCAACGCAATCGCGACACAACTTCGATTCCGGAAGTGCGAGGTCCATCGCGTAGATACCGGGGAGATCGACGATCTCCACGATCGGCTCGGCGATCGTGCACTTTCCGATATGCGCTTCCACGGTGGAGCCTGGGAAGTTCGCGGTCTTGGCCCGCAAGCCACACAGTCGGTTGAACAGGGAAGTCTTTCCGACATTCGGATTTCCAACCATCGCGATACGGGCCATCGTGCGCGACGCGGTTGAAGAGAGCGCGGAGGCGGAGCGTTCGTCAGGCATCACAGGCGGCGCTCGAGGGAGGTGGCGCGGATCACCGCGGAGCTTGACCGCAGTCAGAGTTTGGCGGGCAATCGCACGGTTTCGTGATCACGGTCGCGAGAATCTTCTGCGCCACCTCGGGGGCGAGCCCGAGTCGGGTGGCGTCGATCTGGACGATGCATGGGCTGCCCCTCCCCGACGCGCGGCAGATGGTCAACTCACAAGACGCGCAGAGCCCCATCGCTGCGAGCGTGGCGGCATGTTCAGCGTCAAGATTCGCCTCCCTCACGATGGCGCGGTCGCCACGATTGAGTTCGGTGAGGGGGCGCGGTTTGCTGTCGGGTGTTGAACGACGGTGGGTGGGCGCTGACATCAGGAAGTGGCTCAAGAGGGAACAATATTGCGACTGAGTCGCAATGACAAGTCTGATTCACAACTCATGGCCTTGTTTTCGGACCACCTATTGAGGTTGGCCTGTGCGAGCAAACGCCCGGTCGTTGCATTCGTCTCGGCGGAGCGTACGGAAGATGCCTCATTCGCTGACCGATGGAGTGGGTATGCGCATCTGGTTCCACCGAGTCGCTGCTGTGTTGGGCCTTGAGGAGGCCCCTGAGAGCAGCGTCCGTGCAATCCTTGGGCTCGCTGCGCGCCGCTGCGCGTCGATCGGAATCTCCGACATCGATGGCGTCGCGCAGCCCACTCCCCTTTGCGGTTTCGTATCGGATGTGAGGGAGGACTGCTTTGTGATCAGTCGGCCGACGGCGGGAAGCGAGCGAAAGCCCCTTGCAATGGGCGAGCACCTTCACATCTCCATTGGCGCCGATCGGGGGTTTTATCACGGTGACACGATGGTGCTGGGCCGTTTCACTGACATCGATGGTGAGGCACGGCGATACGGCTACCGCCTTTCTTTTCCGAAGGGTCTCGTGCATGAAGAGAGGCGCAACCTCCATCGGTTGCCGGTTGCGTTTGATCTCTCGCCGACTGCGGAGCTGACGCGTTTGAATGGCGGCGCAAGCGTTGGTTGCGGAACGGTGTTAGACATTTCCGAGGGTGGCTTGCGGGTGCGGCTTGGCGCCAAGGTGCTCCTGTTCAAGGGCGACTGTCTTCGATTGAAGGCGCAGTTCCCCGCGACTATTGCGGATCTCGAAGGTCGCGTCGTCGTCGCGCACGTGGCGCCATCTCGGACGGGTTGCACCGTTGACCTCGGTCTTCGCTTTCTCGATGCGCAGACGCGCTTGGCGCAGGAAATCCGGGCCCTCGAACTCCGGCGATTTCAACGGCCAGGTCTCACGGCATAGCTGGGGGAAGTGTTGGGTCGACGAGGGGTGCGTTCTTCACTCCAGCTCGCTTGTAGGCCGCGCGCCGCTCCGCGTATTCCTCGGGTGAAACCGCGAGTTCGATCGCTTCGCCCGCTTGCCATTGGCGATGCATCTTGCAGAGAAATGGGACGCACCAGCGGCAGCCAGTTCCGGCGTCGAGGCATTCACTCAACTGACTTGCGACCCTAGGCTTCTCGCGCTCGATGAAGTGTTGCATCTTGCGAATCGAGACATGGAAGCAGAGGCAGACCTCGTGATCAAGCGGGTCCTTTGGGCTTGAAGCTGAGTCAAGCGGCGAAATTGGCGGAAACACATCACTCATGACAATTCTCATACCGAAGGCTGGCCGTGCTGTCATACTGAACAGGTCTGGCCGAACGGGACCTTCCCATAGGGTACTAGGAATTCCTGCACAGTTGACTCTGTATGGCATGCAGCGTGATCGAAGACTCCGGTAGAAGGTAACTCATGGATTCGATCCGAAAACTTTTGCGAATCGCTTCGCGCCGCCTCGCATGGAGTCGCGCGCTTGAAGGACTCTCATGGGGGCTCGTCACGGCGTTCGGCATCTGCGTGTTGGTCGTCGCAGGCTCCAAGTTCATTCCGAGCATGACGGTTCCGTGGACGGCGGTCGCAAGTGGACTCGTGATTGCATTGGTCATCACGAGCGTCGTCTTCGCCCGATTTTCGCAGGTTGATGAGCGGTCGGTCGCGCTCGAAGCCGACGCTCGCCTTGGGCTTGACGAACGTCTGATTTCCGCGATTGCGCTTGAAGCATCAACGGATCCATTCGCGCGCGCGGCGATCGATGACGCGCATCGGGCCGCGATGAAGCCAGAGCTTTCCTCGAAGATTCGCGCAACCTTCCCCATCGTGCTCCCCGCGCGCGGTTGGTACGCGCTCCCGGCCATCGCCTTGTGCTTCGCGCTCGATCATTGGATCCCCGCGTATCCATGGTCGGCTCCGGTTGAAGTGGCAATCGAGCCAGCCGCGATTCAAGTGGCAACCATTGAGTCACGCGCTGCGGTTGAGAAAGTGATTGCCGAGATCAAAGACAACGAGGCGCTCAACAAGGAGCTCGAGGAAAAGTTTGGAGACCTTGCGAAGGTTGGCGACGCGGCGAAAGAGTTGGCGAATCCGACTTCTCCCGAGGATGCGCGGCGGGACGCCATTCGTCGCATGAGTGATCTCGCTGACAAACTCGACGCCGTGCGCACGGGCGAAAAGGCGCAACTCGCTGAGTCACTCAAACAAGACCTCAAGAGTCTTGACGCGAAGGAGCAGACCGAAGGAAAGGAACTCGCCGACGCGCTCGCGAAGGGCGACTTCAGCGAAGCCAAGCAGAAGTTGGACGAACTCGCCAAGAAGGCGCGCGAGGGGGCGCTTTCGGAGGCAGAGGCGGCGAGTTTAGAGAAGGACCTCAACGAACTCGCGAAGCAACTCGAAGCGCTCGCGGATCGACAACAGGCGCTCCAAGACCAACTCTCGAAGGCAGGTCTCGATCCGCAACTCGCGAAGAACCCCGCAGCGCTCGCCGAAGCGATCAAGAATTCTCCGGGACTTTCAGCGCAGCAGCGGGCGGCGCTCGAGAAGCAGGTCGCCTCTTCAACCGCCGCGCAGAAAGTTCTCAAGCAACTCGCGCAGAGTTCACAGCAGGCAGCGTCGCAATGTAAGAGTGGCGCGCAAAACTCCGGTCAACCGTCCGGTCAGCAGCAAGGGGGGGCAGGGCAGCAGGGGCAGCAGGGGCAGCAGGGCGCACCGAGCGGAGAGGGTGAAGACAGCGGCCTCGGAAGTGGAATGAGCGACCAACTTTCGGAGCTCGAGCAGATGCAGTCGATGCTTGAACAGGCCGAGAGTGCCGCGAACGCGTGTGAGCGTGGGTGCCAAGGACAGGGGAACGGTCTCGGTCAGAGCCCATCGAAGGCACAAGCCAATTCCGACTCGCGAAGCGTCATGGGTCCCGACCAGATTCGCGAAGGCGGCCGCGGCCAAGCCTCAGGAGGAAAAACTCCGACGGCGAAAACTCCGTCAGGAACGAAGTCGCAGAAAGAGAAGACGCAAACCACTAAGGGAGACATCATCGCGCGGCAACTCGTTGAGAATCCCAATCCGGAAGTGGGCGTGAGTAGTACGACGCTTGAGAACATTGCTGAGGAAGTTGCCGATGCAGCCGAAGGCGCGGTGCTCGAGGTCGATGTCCCCGCGCACTTGCGCGACGCACACAAGAGATACTTCGGAAGGATGAAGCAGGAGCTCGATGCCAAGGGCGTGAAGGTGCCGCCCGCTTCAACTCCACCGGCGCCGAGCGGGAATGCGAAGCCGTGAGGAAGGCGCCCTCTGCGCCCGCGCGGATCTCGCGCCGGGACGCCATGTTGCGCGTGAGTGCATCAGCATTCGTCCTGCCGGCGATCACGAGCGCGACGGCGATACTGCTTCATGGGTGCAAGGGCCGAAGGAGTGATGACCAGCTTGTCATCTATACCTCCGTCGACGAGGCCGTTGCGCGAGAGGCACTCGCCGTACTCAGCGCAGGTTCGGAGTTTGTCTGCGGCGTAAATGCTCGATACGACACCGAGGCGACGAAGACTACCGGTCTCGCGAATCTACTGCGGTCAGAACGCGATGCTCCGAGGGCGGATGTTTTCTGGTCGAGTGAGCAGTTTCACACGGCGGCGCTCGCGATGGACGGAGTACTCGCGCCGTTGCCGCAGTCCTTACTCGAGGGATGGCCCACGGCATGGCGTGATCCCGCGGGGCGTTGGATTGCGATGAATGCGCGTGCGCGGGTTCTCTGCTTTGACGCGCGCAAGGTCTCGCCGACAGCCGTCCCGCAGTTGTGGAGCGACTTCGTGTCGGCGGCGACCGTGGATGGGATCGCCATTGCCGATCCGCGCTTTGGAAGTACCCGCGGTCACTTCGCGGCGATGCGTCAGGTGTATGAACGCGCGCAACCCGGCCTCTTCTCGCGCTTGATCGATTCGCTCCACCGCCACCAAGCTCGGCTTTTGCCTGGTGGGAACTCCGCGGTCGTAGACGCGGTGCTTCGTGGTGAGGTGACCTACGGCTTCACTGATACCGATGATGCAATAGTTGCGATGGATGCGGGAAAGCCGCTCGGAATCATTCTGCCGCGTCATTTCAAGGAAGGTGAACGCGGCGGTGGCGCGATGATGATTCCATCCACGGTTGGAATTGTGGAAGGATCCAAGCGTGTCCACTGCGCAGAGGAGTGCGTGCGATTCTTGATTGCCCCCGAATCCGAAGTGCGGAGTGCACAGTCTGCGCTCCGCACGCTTCCCCTTGGCGACGGTGTGCGATTTGGTCCTGCGTGGGGAGAGAATGATCCACTCCGATTCGATCTACGTGCGGCGGTGGAAAGCGCGGACGCAACCGCAGCCCAAGTGCACCTTGCATTGGCGAGTACGCCGTGAGATCGCCGCTCGAAGTGAGCGCACTGCTGCTCTTGGCGTTGGCTGCACTCATCCTCTGCGCTTGGCCAGTCGTTGCGCTTTTCTGCTTTGAATCATCGTCCGCGCGAGTGCTGACTCCGATCCTCCCTAGTTTCGAAGGCGAGGCGCACTCGGCGCTCGCGTTGTTCTTTCTAAGTGTTGCGTGGGCGGGAGGAACCGCCGGCATTGCCACCCTCTGTGCATGGCCGATCGGCCGCTGGATTGGGAACGCGATGGCATCCGGCGCGTCTGGGTGTGCCTCCTTCGCGCTCGTCGTGCTGTGTGCGAGCACGGCGCTTCCGCCTTGGCTCCTCTACTTTTCACTCTGGACGATGTGCGCGCCGGGATCGATGTTGGGCGACTTGGCTGCGCAACACGACGCCGTTGGCACGCTGCGGATTGGGCTCCTCGTGACTTCGCTTGTGCTGTGGGCAACCGCGCCTGCGGCGGTGATTGTCGCGGTCTTTCGCTCGGGCGGAGATGGACGCGCCACGATGCTCGAACGCGTAGACGGTTGGGGCCGCCTGCGTCGATGGCGCGCCGCATGGTCACGCGATGTTCCGGTGCTCGCGGCGGGATTCGCGTTCGTGTCTTTGACGCTCGTGGGCGAAACAGTCGTGTTTGATCTGGCACAGGTGGTGACCTACGGATTTGAACTGCGCACACTCGACGCAACCGGTGCTCCCGCGGCGCAAGTTTTCGTGGCGGGATTGCCCGCGATTCTCCTTGCATTGATCGGCGGCTTTGCGCTTCTGCGATGCCTCAGCCAGCTGGTGCGTCCGAGTGTCCGATTGGCTGTTCCAGCGATTCCGAGTCGCTTCACGCGCGCGAGTGTTTGCGTTGTCGCTGCGCTTCCAATGCTGCCGTCGCTCTTCGTCTTGGCGCAGGGATTGGAGTGGCAGTCATGGCAACGGTTCGCCTCGCTGCATGGATCGCAAGCGGTTTCGATGCTGATAGTGTCACTCGCGAGTGCGGCAGGAGGCGCGTGCCTTGCGTCGGCAACGGCACTCCTCGCGTTGCGGGGTGGATCGAACGAACGCTGGGCGAAGTTGTCGACACTTCTCTTGCTGACGCTCGCCGTTACTCCGGCGACGGTGGTCGCGTTACTTCTCGAAGCGGCATGCAATCGACCAGAACTCGCCTACGGGATCGGTGCCGTCGCGGTTTCCGTGTACGACTCTCCTTGCATCGTGGTCCTTGGCCTCATCGCACGAACGGGCGGATGGGCAGCGCTCGCAGGCGTGCTTGTGGGTATTGGATTTGGAACCCGAGCGCGCATGCTCGCGCAACTCGACGGTCCCTCACTCCTTGCGGCATGGCGATCATCGCGCCGTGTGACCTTGGTCGCGGGTGCCATCGGAGGAGTGCTTGCATTTGCGGGCTCGCTCGCGGAACTCGGGACGACCTCTCGTCTCGCGCCCCCGGCGTTCGACTCACTTGCCACAAGCATCCTCAACGCGATCCATTACCAACGCCCAGAGACCGTACTGCTCTCGATGGTTTTTCTGCTCGCGTCCGCGGTGCTCGTCGGCGTTCTCACGGTGGGAGTGAGCACGCGGTTTCGGCGCGTGCGTGGGATGAGCATCCTTCTTCTCGCCGCACTTGTCCCGTTCACGCTGGTGGCGTGCGGCGGGGGGGACTCTTCGCTTGGGGCCCTCAAGGTGGAGCAATCCGTTGGCTGCGTTGGTCGCGGCGCGGGACAGTTTGTCTTTCCTCGGGTTCTTGCGAGCGATCCGCGCACGGGGGATTTCTATGTGATCGACAAGGACGCTCGCGTGCAGCGCTTCTCCGAAGACGGCGCGTTTCTCAATCAGTGGCGCATGCCCGATTGGGCGACGGGCAAACCGACTGGCGCGAGTGTTGCGCCCACGGGAGAACTCGTCGTCGCGGATACCCACTACTACCGCATCATTGCATTCACGCCCGAGGGAATCGAACGATGGCGGTTCGGGAAGTACGGTCTCGAAGAGGGTTCGTTCATCTACCCCACGGACATTGCGTTCGGGGAGGACGGCGAAATGTTCGTGAGCGAATATGGATCGAACGACCGAGTGCAGGTCTTCGACGCACGCGGGAACTTCCTTCGGTCTTTCGGGAGCTTTGGAAGCGACGCGGGGCAGTTTGCTCGGCCGCAGTCTTTGGTCTGGGATGCAACCCGGAGGGAACTCTTCGTCGCGGATAGCGTTAACGGCCGCGTGCAAGTGTTCGACCGCGAGGGCAAACTCAAGCGCATTCTTGCGTCGGGCGCGCTCGTGTATCCGTACGGGCTCGACCTCCTCGCGGATGGATCGCTTGCGGTCTCGGAACTCGGAGCGCACCGTGTGCAATGGGTTGATGCGGACACCGGCGAAACGCTCGCGAGGGCTGGCAGCAGAGGGTTCGCGCGCGGACAACTGCAGTATCCTTGGGCTCTCGCGGCTCGTCGAGACGGTTCTGTCGCCGTCCTCGATTCAGGAAACAACCGCGTAGAGTTTGCACTCGCTCCGTGAACGCACTCGCCTTGCAATTCGAACAGCCACTCGCGCTGAGTTTGGGTTTGCTCCTCATTGTCGTCGCGCTCCTCGCGTGGCGAAGTCGCCGGAGTGAAGGAGCCGCGAAGTGGTGGACCGCGCTCCTCCTTCGGACAGTGGTGGTGCTGTGTCTGGTGGGCGCGCTGAGTCAGCCTTCATTGACCCGTCAGGGCGAAGCGATCACGACCGTCTTCATTCTCGACGACAGTCGGTCAGTGCCACTCGAGGTTCGACGGGCGTCGCGCTCGTTCGCGAAGGCACTGGTCGATGGAAAGCCCGACGCGGAGGATCGGGTTGCTGCCATTACGCTCGGAAAGGAAGCGGCCATAGCGGCGCAGCCGGATGTTCGCTCCATTGTGCCGAGTGAAGAGCACACCGGCAGCCGTGATGCAACGGACATTGGCGCGGGAATTCGGCAAGCACTCTCCATCATGCCGCCCGACACGGCGCGGCGCATCGTGCTTTTCTCCGACGGAAACGAAAACATTGGTGATGCGCTCGCCGAAGCACGCCTCGCAGCGGCCAACGGCATTCCGATCGATGTCGTGCCGCTCGAGTATGAGTTTCACAATGAGGTGGTCTTTGAGGGCATTCGCGCACCATCACGGGCGCGGTTGGGACAGACCGCGGACATACGCTTGACCTTGCGAAGTCAGGCGGCGACGACAGGTCGCCTGACTTTGACGGAAAGCGGTCGGCCGATTGACCTATCGCCTGAGCTTGCGGGGGACGCGCGCCAGATTGAGTTGCCCGCAGGTGCGACCGCGATCAGTATTCCCATTCCGTTTGACGCGAGGGGGGCGCGCCGATTTGAAGCAGTGTTCGAACCCATCGACGCGGAGTCGGATCGACAGTTTGAAAACAATCGCGCGACTGCCGTGACCTTTGTGGGTGGAGATGGAGAGGTCTTGATCGTCGATGAAGGCGGCCTCGAGTCTGGTCCGCTTCGTGAGGCATTGCTCGAGAGCGGCATTAGTGTCCGGACGATCAGTCCAAGCGAACTCTCGCAAGGGGCGGATTTTCTCGGAGGATTTGACGCGATCATCCTCGCGAATGTCGCGCGCTGGAACATCGATGGAGAAACCGATCGGCTCCTGCGGGCGTATGTGCATGACTTGGGTGGTGGTCTCCTGATGCTCGGCGGTGACAAGAGCTTTGGCGCGGGTGGATGGATTGGATCGGAGACCGCGCAGGCGTTGCCGGTGAAACTGGATCCTCCTGCGACGCGGCAAATGGTGAGGGGTGCGCTCGTTTGCGTTGTCCATTCTTGCGAGATGCCGCAAGGGAACTATTGGGCCCAACAGGTGACGATTTCGGCTGTCCTAGCACTTTCGCGCCTCGATCTCATCGGCATCGTGACTTGGGTGCATGGTCCGAGCTGGGCCTTGCCGCTGCAAGAAGCTGGCGACAAGTCTAAGGCCGTCGCGGCGGCCCGTTCCATGACTGTCGGAGACATGATGGACTTTGACGGTACGGTGCAAATGAGTGTGAAGGCACTCGCCGAGAGTCGCGCAGGGCAGCGGCACATGATCATCGTGAGTGATGGTGATCCAAGTCCGCCAACGAAGAAGACGCTCGAAGCGGCGATCGCGGCGAAGGTGACGATCACGACGGTGATGGTCGCAGGGCACGGCACTCCGCAAGACAATCAGAACATGAAGTTCACCGCGGATGCCACGGGCGGGAATTTTTACGAAGTGAAGAATCCCAAGAATCTCCCGAAGATCTTCATCAAAGAGGCGCAGATGGTCGCCCGAAGCTTGCTCGTCGAAGGAGACTTTCAGCCGACCGTGCTCTCGTCCGCGAGTGGTCCCACGCGAGGATTTGGCGCGGTCGCGAAACTTGGCGGCTATGTGCTTGTCATTCCTCGCGAAGGTGCGGCGAGTGTGCGAATCTTTAACTCCACATCGGAGGGGCAGGATCCGATTTTCGCTGATTGGAACTTCGGACTCGGGCGGAGTGTCGCATTCACAAGCGATGTTGCCGGGCGTTGGGGAAAGTCATGGGTTGCGTGGAGCGATTTCAAACCATTCTGGGAGCAGACGGTTCGATGGTTGATGCGCCCACCGACGCCACAGAATTTGGCGCTCCGCACGCATGTCGATGGCGATCGTGCGATCGTGGAGCTCGAGGCACTCTCGAGTGGCGGCGGCTTTGCAACGGATGTGCAGCCCGACTCGGCAATCATCGCTCCGGATGGAAAACTCTCAGCACTGCCGTTGCAACAGATCGGTCCGGGTCGGTGGCGAGGAGAGTTTGGCGTCGAAGAAGCGGGCAGCTATCTGATCAATGTCTCTGCGAACTCACCGAAATCCGCTGCGAGCGCGAGTGAGAATTCGCGCCGTGGGAGCGTGCAAGCTTCGGTGAGCGTTCCCTATCCCAAGGAGTTTCGCACCGTCCGCGACAATCGTGCGTTGCTTGAGAGCATCGCGCAGGAAACTGGCGGCCGCGTGATTCGACTCGGAGACCTTGCGTTTGCGAGTGCGGGGGAAGCGTTCGATAAATCGCAGTTACCGATCCCCGCGAGCGCGAAGCGCATTTGGGATTTGCTCGCCATCATCGCCGCCGCGTGTTTCTTGCTTGATGTGGCCGTCCGACGACTCACCTTTGACGCGGACGCTGCGCGTGCGCATCTCCGCGGCGCAATGACTCCTGTCGCCGCCGGAGGCGAGGCTTCGGTGGCAGCGTGGAAAAAGGCGCGGGCGCGTTCCGGTACTGCACGAGCATCAGACGCACCCACGGGCGCCGATCCGCTCGCCGGGCGAATGGGGCCAGCGCTCGACACGCGTGCAGAGTCCGCGCACCCAACCCAGCCGGCGCGTCAGACGAGTTCGACGGAGCACGCGTCGGACGCGCCCGAGCGCGCTGTAAATGAGGAGAGTTCGATGAGCCGACTGCTCCGCGCGCGAAAACGAGCGCAGGCAGAGGCTCGCGGCGAGGGTTCAGACGAATCGAACGCCGGCGGCGCGGGGGAGCCACCGCATGGCTGAGACCACATCGCCCTCGTCAGGTTCGTTTGATGCGCTTGCTGCGGCGCAGGAATTGGAGAGCGCCGCCATTCAGGAGCTCTCACACGCGCAGAGGCACGCGCAACTCTTCCGTGGCCTCTTCCATCGTTTGCGAACCGAGGTTGGGAAGCGAGTTGTCGGCCAGCAAGAGGTGGTTGACCTCGCGCTCACCTGCCTCTTCGCCGATGGACATCTCTTGCTCGAAGGTGTGCCCGGACTCGGGAAAACACTGTTGGTTCGCGCGCTCGCCGAAGCAACGGGCGTTCGTTTTTCGCGCATTCAGTTTACCCCCGATGTCATGCCAGCGGACATTACAGGGACGAGCGTGCTGACGGAAAATCCAGTGACGCTGCAACGATGCATCGAGTTTCGACCCGGGCCGATTTTTGCACAGCTTGTGCTGGCCGATGAGGTGAACCGTGCAAGCCCCAAGACGCAGTCTGCGTTGCTCGAGGCGATGCAGGAACGCAGCGTGACTGCGGGTGGCGAAACGCGGCCGCTCGGTCGGCCGTTCTTCGTGATGGCGACGCAGAATCCCATTGAACAAGAGGGGACCTATCCGCTTCCGGAAGCGCAACTCGATCGTTTCCTGCTCAAGGTTGTGGTGCCCGCCGCCAAACGAGAGGAGTTGCACGAGATTCTTTCGCGCACCACTCGCGACGGGGAGGCGGCACTCGAAGAGGTGGTTGACCATCGCGGGATTCAAGCGGCGCAGAAACTTGCGCGCCGCATCCCTATCGCGAGTGAAGTGCAGGATTGGTGCGTGAGACTCGTGCTCGCAACGCATCCGGACAGTGAGTTCTGCCCTGAGAGTTTGCGCCGCCTGATTCGCGCAGGCTCAAGCCCGCGCGGCGCGCAGGCCCTTGCGTCGAGTGCCCGCGTGTGCGCGCTGATGCAGGGCCGCTTCGCGGTCAGTTTCAGCGATGTGAAGCGAGTGGCGCGCGCAGCCCTTCGACATCGAATCCATCGATCCTTTGAGGCAGAGGCGGAGGGCATCTCCAACGACGCGATCGCGCAACGCCTCATCGCGGGAGTCCCCACCATAGCCCTCGCGCCGAGTGCGCCTCGCGCTTCCACTTTCTCGAACGGGCGAGGGGCACGATGAGCACAGCGAAGCAGTCTCTGGCGCGCCTTGACGATCTGATTGATGGTCGCCTCATGGCAAAGCTTGATCAGCTTGATGTGGTAAGTCGCAAGATTTTTTCCGGCAAGTTGCACGGCGAGCGGCGATCGAAGCGGCGGGGGCAATCGGTGGAGTTCGCGGACTTTCGGCCGTATGCCGCCGGTGATGATTTGCGTTTCGTGGATTGGAACATCTATGGCCGACTTGATCGACTCTTCCTGAAGATGTTCCTAGAAGAGGAAGATCTCTCGCTCGTGATCGCGATCGATGCGAGTGCTTCTATGCGCACGGGGGAACCGGACAGTTTCGACTACGCGCGAAAACTTGCGATGGCGTTGGGCTATGTTGGTTTGTCCAACCAACACCGCGTGTCGATGCTCGCATTCAACGAGCATGGCGTCGAACGGATTTCCAACCTGCGCGGCCGTCGAAAGAGTTCCGAACTCGCGAGTTGGCTCTTGCGGTTGAAGCCAGAAGGCGGAAGCGGATTTGATGCGGCGATGAAGACCGCTGCGCTCTCCCGACTTGGTCGCGGTGTGATGATCGTGGTGAGTGACTTCCTGTTGCGTGAGGGGTATGAGAGGGGACTCGGCATGGTTGCGGGAAGGGGATTTGATCTCTTCGCGCTGCAGGTGCTCTCGCCGCAACAGGTCGATCCCACGCGAGAGGGAGGCGTGAGTGGAGACCTCAAGCTTGTCGACAGTGAGTCTTTGGGTGAAACCGAAGTGACGGTGACGCCGGCCCTTCTGAGTTCCTACAAAGCGCGTCTTGACGGATGGACGGGTGGATTGCGGCAGTGGTGTGCCCGTCGAGCGGTGACGCATCTTGTCGTGGAGAGCAGTCTTCCGGTGGAGACGCTCATGCTTGAATATCTCCGGCGTCGAGGACTCGTGCGTTGATGCTCGCGCTCACTTGGCTCACTCCCTTCGCGGGCGCGTTGCTTGCAGGAATCGTGCTCCCGCCTCTCCTCGCGCTGTGGTTCCTGAAGCTGCGTCGCCGGCCTCGCATTGTCGCGAGCACGCTGCTCTGGACGAGATCGTTGGCCGACCTTCGCGCCAACGCGCCGTTTCAGCGACTTCGTCCGAGCGTGCTTCTCTTTCTCCAGTTGCTCTTGATTGCGCTGATCGCGGTGGCGATCGCGCAACCGGAGTCGACGGGAGTCGTCGACTCGGGCGGTCGGTATGTGTTGCTGATCGATCGCAGCGCGAGCATGCTTGCGACGGAATCGATTGATGGCGCGTCCAAGACGCGGCTCGATATTGCGAAGCACGCAGCGATCGATCGAGTGCATGAGTTGCTCGGCGGCGGATTCTTTGCGCCGCGAGCGGGCGATGTGATGGTCGTTGCTTTCGCATCGCGCGCGGAGGTGCGGGCGCCATTCACCGACAGCGTGGCTGATCTTGAGAAGGCGATTCAATCGATCACGCCAACCGATGAAGAGACGAGGCTTGGCGAAGCACTCGAGGTTGCTCGCGCCTTCTCGACAAATGTTGATCCGGATCGTCCTGATCGCACCGTCGCCGCACCCGCGAGGCTCGAACTCTATAGCGACGGTCGATTCGCGGATCTCGCGCAACTCACGCTTCGTCCCATGGAATCGTTGGTGTATCGCAAGGTTGGATCGGCGAAAGACAATGTCGGGATTGTCGCACTGGCCGCAGAGAGGCCAGCGGATAGACCGGATGATGTCCAAGTGTTTGCTGCCTTGGTGAACATGAATCTCGAACCAGTGTCGGTTTCCGTGCAACTCGCGCTCGATGGTCAGGCGCGCGCGATTACTCCGGAACCGATCGCGATTCCCGCGGCTTCGCTGGGGGGCGCCGGCGGCACGGAGTTCCGGCCAGGAAGCGCGCAGGTGATTTTCCGGCCGATTGCGCAGCCTCGGGATGTCGTGATCGAAGCCTCGCTCTTGCGGAAGGACGCACTCGCGAGTGACGACACCGCCTTCGCCGTTGTCCCTCCCTCGAAGCGACTTCGCGTGCTGCTTGTCAATAGCGAAGGGTTCGTGCTCGCGAGTGCCCTCGACGCGCTTCCCGTGGAACGAGTCGATCGGATCACGGGCGCGGACTTTGACGCGCTCCTCGCCTCGCAAGCTCCGGTTTCCTACGACCTCGTGGTGCTGAACAATTACGCGCCCAAGTTTCTGCCGCAGGGTCGGTACCTGATCTTCGGCGCAGCGCCGCCGTTGCCGGAACTCAACGTGTATGGAACTCAGAAGGATGTTTGGTGTCGCGTGATGCGAGAGGAGTCCCCTCTGCTTCGATCAGCGTCGCTCGACGAACTCTATGTGGGAAGCGCCATCGCGACGCGTCCGAGCAAGGCATGGGAGATTGTCGCCGAGGGCGCGGATGCGCCGCTCGTGCTCACCTATGACGCGGGTGACACCCACGCCGTGTATGTCACTTACGACATCCTCGAGTCGAACTGGCCGTTTCAGCGGTCGTTCTTGAACTTTGTCGCCAACGCCGTGGACTCGCTCGGCCACGCCGGCGAAGCGATCACCGCGCAGGGAGTTCGGCCTGGCGATGCGATCGCGCTCCGGATCCCCGCAGGAAGTCGACAAGCTCGCGTGACGGGGCCTGCGGGGATCGATGCAACCCCCAAAGTGGATTCGGATGGAAACCTCCTGTGGGGTCCGGTTCTTCGCGCGGGCTTGTATGACATTTCCTTTCTTGAGAATGATCGAACAGAACCGTCCACCCGCCGCGTCGCAGCGAATCTCTACTCCGCAGCGGAGAGTCACATCGAACCGGTTGCCGAGATTCGCCTCGGCGTCGACGCAGTTTCAGCGGCCGCAGTGACTGCCGAGCGACGGTCTTCGGTGTGGCCGTGGATCCTCGGCCTCGGCCTCCTGATTTTGATACTCGAATGGTGGGTCTATCAACGGCAGGTGCGCGTTTGAGACCGCGCGCGCCTGCGGATGCTTCTACACTCACTGTCCACAGGCTGCACGAGAGAATCGCCCCATGAGCACACCGTCTCCATCTTCCGCGGATCGTATTTCTCAGTTCGAAAAAATGGCAGCGGCGGATCCGTCCAACGAGATGGCGCACTTCAGCCTTGGTAATGCCTACCTCCAAGCCGGACGCGCCGCGGAAGCCGCGGTTGCATTTGAGCGCTGCGTCGCAGTCAATCGCGAGATGAGTAAGGCATGGCAACTCGGTGGTGATGCGATGATCAAGGCGGGGTGGGAGGATCGCGCGGTGAAGTTCCTCGAGGAGGGATACGCGATCGCGGCAAGCAAAGGGGATCGCATGCCGCAGGCAGCGATGGCCCAGTTACTCGAATCGATCGGTCGCAAGGCACCCGTGACCCAGAGCGCGCAGGATGTCGCCGCCGACGCGATTCGCGTTGCCGGTGGATTTGTGTGCCGGCAGAGTGGGCGACCAGGCACGAAGATGGAAACTCCTCCCTTTCGCGGGAAAATGGGCGAGTGGATTCAGGCGAACATTTCGAAGGAGACATTTGACGCGTGGATTCGACAGGGGACGAAGGTCATCAATGAACTTCGCCTCGACTTCTCCCGTGACAAGGATGTGGAGATTTACGACGGACACATGCGCGACTACCTCGGGATCGACGACGCGGTGATGCAGTCATTTCGTTGACCGACGCCGGCGTGATCGTTAGGCATAGCCGAGTCGCTCGAGGTCGTCTTCGTCGAGACCGAAGTGGTGCCCGACCTCGTGCAGGATCGTGATGCGAATCTCCTCACAAATGCGATCACGCCCGCCCCAACATTGGCCGTCCTCATCCTCCCACTCCTCCCATCCTCCCGCCATTTCGAGGATGCCGATGCGAAAGAGATGAATAGTCTCGAGACCATCGGCATGCTGCACGCTCCGCTCAGTGAGCGGCACGCCTGTATGGAGACCACACAGGATGTCATCGGGGTCATTCGGGTCGATGCCGAGTTCCGCCGCGAGTTGCGCCGAGGGGTGATCTTCAAGAATGATCGGGGCCTCCTCAAGCATGTGGTGGACGGTCGCTGGGAGCGTCTCAAACACCGTGTGGAAGAGCAGGTCGAAGCGGTCGCGCTCTTGGCGGCTCATGCCTTGCATGCCGCTCATGCGTGTGCCTGCCCGATCAATTCCGTGATGTTCTTGCAGCCCTGATCCATCGTCCATCGGCGTAACCCCTCGACGACCGCGAGCGGAGAACGGGGATCGATGAAGAGGGCCGTCCCCATGCCGCACAGAGTGGCGCCGGCGAGAATGAACTCCGCGGCATCCTCCCATCGCGTGACGCCGCCGAGACCGATGATGGGGCGCTTCGCATCTCGCGCGACTTGCACAAAGATGTCATGCACCATGCGGACGATGATCGGATGAATGCCGGGGCCTGAGTAGCCGCCGCGCTTGTTCGAAAGTCGGAAGGCGCGGGTGTGGACATCGATTGCCATCGCCGTCCAAGTATTCGCGACGGTGAGGGCATCCGCGCCCGATGCGATGGCGGCTTCGGCCATCTTGACAATGTCGGGGGCATTGGGTGAGAGCTTCACGATCAGGGGCTTGCGCGCAACCACAGCACGGACTTCGCCGACCAAGCTGCGAAGCACGCTAGGGTGCTCGCCGAATTGCAATCCATCAGCTGTGTTGGGGCAACTGACATTCAACTCGACCGCATCAAGGCGAGCATCCTCGTCGAAGGCCTGCGCGAGAGAGACATATTCTTGCGTGGAATGCCCAGCAATACTGCCGAAAAGACGGCAACCGATCGTTGCGCGCGCCGCGAGTTTCTGCGAGAGAAACGCCTCGACTCCGACATTCGCGAGTCCGATCGCGTTGAGCATGCCAACGGGGCTGTCGAGGATGCGCGTCGGCGGATTGCCTTCGCGCGGCGCTCGCGTGATCGACTTGCTGACCACAGCGCCCACGCGCGCCAAATCAAACGCGTCGTTCAGTTCGCATCCGTAGCCTGCGGTTCCTGCCGCGAGCAGGACGGGATTTGACAGCGAGAGTCCACAGAAGTCGAGAGCGAGCGGATGGCCTGCCTGCATCACCGACGAGTGTAGAGGAGATTTCAACCGTGGATGCGTCGTGCGATCAGAGGCACGGGCCCCAGTTCCCCAAAAGAGCTGCGAGGTCCGCCGCATCGGTCGTGCCATCGCCGTTGAGGTCGCCCGCGGCGCCGCCCCAACTACTCAAGAGCACGGCGATATCGGCAGCGTCAACTCCGCCGCTTTGGTTGATATCGCCTACGCACGAGGATTGCGCGCACTCAATGACGCGGAAGACAAGGTCATCGATGCCCGCTTCGGTCAGCGAGTTGTTTGGATTGTCGGCGGCGACAAACCGTAACTTCATCGTGTTCGTCAGCGGAATGTATGACTCGAGGTTGTAGGATTTCGTTTGCCAAGAACTGCCTTGGCTCGCGAGGCTTGCGAGCACGGTCCACGACGCACCATCGTTGTTTGAGACATCGACGCGCAGGTAGTCCTGCTGCGCCGGTGTTGTCGTCGCATCGTCGCAGTAGAACCAGCAGGCGAAGGAGACGCGTGCTCCGATGAAGCCCGCAAGGTTGTAACTCGGCGTGGTGAGCGTGACGGGTCCGCCATCAAGATCCTGGGTGCTCCCGACCCCGCCTGCGACGCCGAGTCCGGTGATCCAGCAGATGGTTCCCTTGGCAGTGGCATCGGTGGCAGGCGAAGTTTGAGTCGCCCCATTGACTGCGCCAACCGGTGCTGCGGCAACCCAACCGCCGAAGCTGACGCTTGCGTCGGTCGCAGTGGTCCAGCCCGCCGTGCCGCCTTCGATCGAGTCTGAGTACGCGATGTACTCGCTCGTCTGCACAGGCACGAGGTGGAATGTCGTAGGGGCCGTCGGCGGGTCGTTGTAGTAACCACCACCGGCATACTGAGCAGTGATGTAGTAGCGCAACTCTTGGCCGCAATTCACCGCGGGCAGCGTTGCAGTAAAGGTCGTCGGGCTCGTCGCCGTCATCGGGACAGAGGTCCAAGGTCCATGATCAATCGAAGTCACGATGGCGGCGGTGCCAGCCGCGATCGAACCGCCGCCAAGGATTGCCACGGAGACTGGAAAGGAGGTTGGCGTCGCAGGCAAGACGCTCGTGGGAAGACCGCTTGGGTAGCTGAAGGTGAGACCGATGGGTGGGTTGTTCATCCACACTTCGATGCCCGCACACTTGCCAACCACGACATCCGGCCAAGTGTCGCCGTTGATATCAAAGGTTGCGAAGTCAAACACCGCACTCGCGGACGCGTACGGAATGATCTCGCCAATCTCATCTAGGAGCGTCGGGAGCGAACCAGTGTTGCGGTAGATGTGCGATCGGCGGCCGGTGGTCGGGCAGAAGCTCGGAAGATCCGCGTCCACATCGGTGATGAGGACATCAAGTTTGCCGTCCTTGTCGAGATCGATCACACGAGTCTGATTGCCGAACTCGCTCAGGCTGTCCGCGATGGTGTAGCTCGTGAAGTTGGCGAGCCCATCGGTTCCGTTGCCCTGGTTGATGAGGAACTTGTCCTGACCATCGTCGACGACGATGAGGTCAACCCTGCCATCGTTGTTGAGGTCGCCGACATCAATCTCGTAGGGCGCGACCGCGCTGACGCTGTCAGGCCCGATGAAACTATTGCCGAGATTCGCGGCGTTTGCGTAGAGAATCGCGACATCCTGTCCGCCAGTGAGCGTATTCACGCGGGCGATGTCGAGGTGACCATCGCCGTTGAAGTCTGCCGTGGCCACCGCATTTCCGAACGCGGCAGAAAGTTGCGCGGCCGTGAAGCGGGTGGTGGTCGTGTCCACGAAGTAGCCGGGATTGGCCGCACCGAGGTTCACAAGGAACTTGTTCTGGAAGTCATTCGCGGCGCTCTCTCCCGGAGAGGACTGGCACTCGCCCGCGTCCGCCGTATCGCCATCCATGTTGAGATCAATGCAGACGGTGCCGCTTGTTTCAGGCGTGTCGTAATCGGTGTAGAACAAGTCTGCGAAGCCGTCGCCGGTGAAATCCGCGGCGACAAACTCACAGAAGCGAGGATTCGCAGTTGCGCCTCCTGCTGCGAACAGCTGAGGGATGCGCGCATCTTCAAACCGGAACCCAAGCCAGTTCCCACTCGCGTCATCACCGCGGTTGAGATACACGCGGGGTTGCCCCAACATCGTCGATACCGAGTCAGACATCGTTGTCGCGGTGACAAGGTCAACCCAAGTGTCATTGTTGACATCGACTGCCTTCACATCGCGATCGTTCACTGGGTCGCGCATGCCCTGGCTACCAGCAACATCGGCTGCGGTGCCGTACTCGGTCGTGCGATCCACCAAGACGCCGCCCTCGTTCATCAGGAGCAGATCAGGGAATCCACCCTGAATGGAGCCAGGGAACTTGCGCATGCAAATGAGATCGATGTCGCCGTCCTTGTCGAAGTCCGCGTACTCAAAGTCCTTCTCGATATTGTCATTGACCACGAGTGCCGCGGACGCGACCAATCGTGTCGAGGTTTGGTTCACGAACGAGGTCTGCCATTGCGCGGAGGCGCTCGCGCCGAAGAGTGCAGCAAGGGAGCAAGCAGCAGCGGTCGAGAGATTCGTCATGCGCATGGATTTGCTCGATGGAGTGCAGAGCCGAACTGGAAGGCAGGGATTGTAAACTCAGATCGCGGACTCGAGAAAGGAGGAAAGTTCGAAAACTTAACTGCAGCTTCCCCAGCCGTTGAGAAGCACAGCAAGATCGGCAGCGTCTGTTGTTGCATCTGCGTTGAGGTCGCCGCCAGCGGTGCCCCATGCATTCAGCAGCGTCGCAAGGTCGGACGCGTCGACGGTTCCATCGGAGTTGAAGTCACCCACGCATGGCGTTGGGCAGTTGTCGCCCCGACCATCGCCGTCGGCGTCGGGCATCGTTCCGTTGAAGATGTCCACGAGATCGGCGATGCCATTGCTGTTGCAGTCGCGAGTTGGATCCTCAAAGTTCTCGATTGCCCCGACGAATGCCATCGCGTCGATTGCATTCACGATTCCATTCTGATCAACATCTCCGACGGCCCCGGGCAGGTTGGGATTCGTGCTCGTTCCCGCGTAGGAACGAAGCAGCGTGAAGTCCTCAAGGTCTCGCACGCCGTCCCCGTCGAAGTCAAACTCGGCGCGGCCGAGGGAGTCAAGGAATGTAATGAGCGAAGACTTGTCCGATGCGGACAATGCTTCAAACGCCGCGGCACTCGCTGCGCCTTCGCCAAATGGTCCGTGTGCAAGGATCGCGCTTGAGACGCGGTCGGCAAAGAGGCCGCCAGCCGCGGTTCCGTTGTGCAGCATCGGATCTCGTGAGCGAAGATTCCAAAGTGTTGGTGTGCGGAACTCTTGTTCGGTCGCGTCACCTTGTTGGACACCGTCTCCGAGCGTGCCCATGTCGTGGAGGAGGAAATCGGAGTACGGACGAATCGTCTTGTTGCGCAACGCACTCTCGAGACCCTTCGAATTCGCTGTCGTCCAACTGGCGATATGGCAACTCGCGCAGCCTGCCGCATTGAACACCGACTCTCCGCTCATGCCGCTCTTGGGGGTTTGCGGTGGAGGTCCGAGGTAGCGCTGAAAATCCGTGACGCGATCAATGAAGTGCTTGCCGTTGACATCGGCGAAGTCTTCGGGATCAGCGACGCTGTCGCACTGGCTCAGGAGGAGTTCGTCACCGTTGGGTGCGGTCTCGGTCGGCACGAGGCGATTGGTCAATCCCATTTCGTTCCGGCTCGCATCGCCGCTGAAGGTAAGTACGGTGGCAACCTGCGCCTTCCAACCAAATCGTCCGGCGCGAAGGGGGCTCCCAGCGGTTGCTTCCAGCGGAAGAACCCAATGCACGCGCCCACTGATGCCGTCGAGATTGCTATCAGTTGGATCTTCGTTCGTGCTAATACTTGCATCAGGAATCGCTTCGATCATGCCAAAGGCCAGGGAAGAGTTGGTGATGCGAGTCGCGGTGACGGTCGCTTCAGGCGGTATGACTTCACGACACGCCTGCGAGATCGCCTCTGCTTGAAGGAGCGATCCACCGAGCTCGGGAATGTCGACGAACTCGCCCTTTTCATCCATTCCGAAACGCGTGACCGCGATCGCCCCCCAACCGCCGAGAGGATTCGCGTGGCAACTCATGCATCCACCCTTGTTGAACGCCGGTCCGAGCCCCGTCGCAATGGTGAGCGGCGTTTGGTAGGAGAGGGAACCGATCGTGAACGCCTCCATCTGGCTCAAACTCAATCCCTCAAGTGGCGCACCCGCCTTGGGTTGCAGTGTGACATCCGCCATCGCCAGGGTGGAAAGGAGCGGCATGACGCAAGCGAGGGCGAGGGGGGAGTACTGCATAGGTGGCTCGAGGGAGGGGCCGGCAAACGATACAAAATGGCACCGTGCTATATCCATGCACGAGCCTCGACTGCATTCAAGCTATGCACCAATAGCTCAAAGGGAAGTGGAAGCGATCAAGATTCCCAAAGATTGTGCGGGAGCGGGCCAGCTTCTTCGATGGAACAACCCGCCGGATGGTCGAAGAACTGTGCAGTGGGGCACAACTTCTATACTCGGGGTGATGCTGTTACGCCCCGCTCACCTCTCTGCCCGTGGGTTGTTGATGCTCGGGGCCCTGTTCTTGGTGGGGGCGGGACTGTTGCTCCAACAGCGGCTCGCGCTGCAATCGACAGAACTTGGTGAGCCGCCGCCGTCGCGGCAGGGTGGAGGATCCACTCCTGATCGAGTTTCCGAGCACGCGCGAGCGGCACCCGGTCCATTCGATGTACCCGAAGGATCGCGCGCCGTGCCGCTCGAAAACTTTCCCGACGATCCGCGGCTCGATGTCGTGGGGCGGATGCTGAAGTCTGGTCAGTATGGCACCGCCGAGGTCGCGTGTAGGGCGGTGCTCAAGGAGCGACCTGACATCGGCCGAGCGGAGTTTCTCCTGGCCCTCGCAATCACCAAGCAAAAGCGTTACGAGGAAGCGAAGTCCCACTTCCTCGCCGCGCTCAGGTCAGAGCAGAAGTTCCTCGAGCGACAGCATGGGGCGCACTTTCTTGGTTGGTGTCACTACCACCTTGGTGAGATGGCCGAAGCTCGGAGTCGATTCGAAGAACATCTGCAACGCGTTCCGAGTGAACCGGATTCCACATTCGGTCTCGCAGTCGTCAATATCGCGGAGGATCGAACGGAGGAGGCTGCGGCTCTGCTCGATGCAGCATTCATCGCCTTCGGAGACGCCAAGCCGCGCGATCAAGCGCGTGTGCTCGTTCGGCAAAGCGATCTCGCGCTGCGCCGCGACGACGCCGTCAAGGCGGAATCCCTCCTCGCGCAAGCGGCACTTCTCGCGCCGACATTCCCCGAAGTCTGGGCGAAGACTGCGCGCGTCAAGGATCGTCTCGGAAAGTCCGAGCAAGCGCAGATCGCGCGCACGAATGAGAAGACACTGCGGGAGCATTCCGCTGCGTCGAGTGAAGGCGGTGGATAGTGCTTGTTTTCTCGGGGATTCTTTCTGTTTCAATCGCGCTCGCGCAGGTTTCGACGACGACTGCGGCTTCGCCCCCTATGCACTTCACGGATGTCAGTTCTTTCAGCGGGCTTGGCACCGTCGTGCCCTGTGGGAACCCGGACGGGGCGGAGATCCTGGAGGCGAAGGGGACTGGGCTCGCAATGATCGATCTTGAGGGAGATGGGGATCTCGACCTCATCCTTCCAAACGGTGCGACGCTCGCGAATCCAGAACAGGGACCGGGCGCGCGGGTCTTTCGCAATGACGGTGGGCTCCAATTCGTTGAAGTGACTGAGCAAGCGAAGCTTGCGCACAGTCGATGGAGCTTCGGTGCGGCGGTTGGCGATGTGAACGGAGACGGCAGCGACGACATTTTCTTCGCGTGCTTCGGACCGGACGCGCTGTGGCTCAATGACGGAAAGGGTCAATTCCGAGACGCAACGCAGCGGTCGGGACTCGCCGACACGGAGTGGAGCACGAGCGCTGCGTTTGCCGACTTCGACAAGGACGGCGACCTCGACCTGTATGTCACCAAGTACCTGGCGTTTGATCCGCTCCATCCGCTGCCGCGCGCGAACTTCAAGGGCATCGAAGTCATGGCGGGTCCGAAGGGCTACGCTGCGACAGCGGACAGTCTCTTTGAGAATGTTGGTCAAGGAAACTTTGTTGATCGCAGCGCGGAGTCGGGAGTTCTCGCAGTCAGACCCGCGTTTGGCCTCAATGTCGCAGTGCTTGACTTCACTGGCGATGGCGAATTGGACATCTTCGTCGGTAATGACTCGCAGCCGAATGGCCTCTTGACGGCAACGGCTCCGTTTCGATTTGTCGATGAGGGACTTCGCAGCGGAGTCGCGCTCAATGGAGAGGGGATCGCCCAAGCGACGATGGGAATCGCGATTGCTGACGTGGATGCGAACGGCCGACCCGATCTCTTCACGTCGAACTTTTCGAGTGATGTGAACACCCTTCATCTCAATCTTGACGGTGCCAACTTCGATGATCGTTCCAATCAGTTTGGGATTGCGGCGCCGAGTCGCCCGCTCGTTGGTTGGGCGAGTGGGTTCTACGATTTCGACCTTGACGGAGACGAGGATCTGTTGACGGTGAACGGGCATGTCTATCCGCAGGCCGCGAAGGCCACGATGGATAGCGAGAGGATGCAGCCACCACTCTTGATGGAGCGGCGCGGGAAACGATTTGAGCGAGTGGACGATGCAGGTGATCTCCCTGGGGCGGCGCACATTGACCGCACCGCAGTCTTCGCCGACTTCGATCAGGATGGAGATGTCGATGTCATCGTGGGCGGCATCGGATCGCCGCTTCGCGTCTATCGCAACGACGCGGTTTCCAAGGCTTCACCCAGATCGAATTGGATTGAGGTCATGCCCCGAGATCTTCGTGCCGGAATCGGCAATCGCAGTGCAGTCGGAGCCGTCATCACTGCGCGCGTGACCTCGACCGAGGCGGGGCTGCCCGTCGTGCAGACGCAACGCCGCTGGCTTTGGGGCGGCGGTCCCTTCATGTCAAACAACGCGCCTGAGGCACACTTCGGATTTTCCGACGGAGTGCAGCGCGTGGACATCGAAGTCCGTTGGCCGGATGGATTCGTCGAAACACGCGAGGGCGTCCCGCTCGGGGCGCGGCTGCTGTGGACGCGTCGGGACGCTTCCCCCGCAGCGCCGGAAAACTAAACCGCAATCTCAATAATGAGGAAGCGGCGTTCTCCACGGGGAAGATCGACGCGCACTGTTTCGCCCACGCGCGCACTCATGAGTGCACTTCCCATTGGGCTCGTGACAGTGACTTCGGTGTAGTCCATGTCGAACCGTCCGGAGGAGAGGCCCACAAGACGGTAGAGGTCTTCTTCGCCGGAAAGGATGTCGCGGAGTTTGACGGTTGATCCAACGAACACAATGTCTTGTGGGAGGTTGGATGCGTCGGCAATCTGCGCCGTGGCGAGTCGCGACTCGACTTCCTTGATCTTGGCCTCGTTCAGCGCCTTGTCCTCGCGAGCCGCGTGGTACTCCGCGTTTTCGCGAAGATCGCCGAGTGCTCTGGCCTCGGTAATGCGCTGCACCAGGACCCGCTCATTGGCGCGGAGTTCCGTGAGCGACCGTTCTAACTGCAATTTTTCATCTGCGGTGATGAAGTCCATGATGAGGCCCAGCGAGATCGATGTGGTCTAGTGCGTTCGGAAAAATGGGGACAGTGACAGGTGAGTCCAACAAGTTGTCGCGCGCACACACGATGAGAAAGACTAACGCGGGTGCTGCCTTGAACAGGCAAACCCGCGTCGGGGCGAAAGTCTACACGACTTTGCGGAGGGGGCAAGTACTTCCGTTGAGGCTTCGCGCCCGCCAGTTGCGGACAAACACAACGACGATCGCTCCGCAGAACAGAAGTGCCGCGCTCGCAAGCGCTTCTCGAGTCGCTTCGCGCAACGCATCGGACGGGACCGTTGGCGCGGACTGCGCAATCGCATAGACCAAGGACGCGTTCGGGAAGCACGGGAAAAATGGCTCTGCTGCGTCGGGATTCGATGCGATCGGAGTCGGAAGAATCGACAACGCGACGAACAAGATCATCCAGGCTGCTCGTCGCGTCGGGGATTGCGTTGCGAGTCCTATGGTGAGTATCGAGGCGGTGGCAAGCAGCACTCCGCACAGCCCGATGTCGAGAAGCCCGGTTCGGTCGACGCTCCAGAGCGTGAGGAGCCGTGCCGGCCATAGGATGAGTTGCATCACCGTGCCGATGACCGCCGCGTCAAACAGAGACTGGCGTAGAGGTGGAAGGGGAGCGCCGCTGAGTCGAAAGAGTGGCCACGCCACCGAGATGCCAACCGCAAGGAGGGTGAAGAAGAGCTGGACTGACGGTCCGTAGCTCGCCGCTTGGGGTTGAATGGGTGGGCGAAGTCCAAAGAGAAACGCCCACGAAGCGAAGACCCAACATCCCGTAAGAATCAGCAGTCCGCGCGGAACGCGCACGCGCAACGGGGAGTGCGCGAGGTTGCTCACTCGCGTGAGCCGCCTGCGAGCGTTACGAGATCGCCTCGAAGGTCCATCATCTTTCCAGCGCCGCTATCGATGCGACCATAGCGCGTGTAGAAGTGGTCGATGTAGCTCAACTTTGTTTCCGGAATAACTTCCGCCGCATCGTGATCGTTCGGCGGCAATCCCCACACAATCGTGCCGCCGCCGGCGGCAACGATCGCGAGCGTGCGTAAGTCAGTGAACTGACTCACATCAATCGCACTCACTTGATGGAACCACTTCTTGTGCGCGAGAAACTTGGCGAGTTCCAGTCCTGCCGTGACATCGCCGCCTTTCCACTGCGCCCCGATTTCGTCCGGTGGAGCCCACTGCGTCCCAACGATGGATGGGTAGTGCGGAGTGGCGGGGCGAGTTCCGGCGATCCATGTCATTCCCAAGCGGCGTCCCGCGACATCGACGAGGTACTCCGTGTCGCCAGCGCGCACCATCGCGAAGGGAGTCGTGAACGATGCGTCGACTTCAAGGGAGCCACTCGCGCGGAGTTGCACTTGCCGTACCTCAACGAACCATCCACTTGCCTTCAAGGTCGAAACGGCTTTCGCGAGTCGTTGAGGATCGAACGGGCTGGTTCCGCGCAACTGTTCTGTCACACACGCAGCGAGTGCCGACCGACAATCTTTGTCAAACCACGCAGGAGCGTGGAGATACTCGATCTCGATCGCTCGCTCAGACAGCATCGCATCTTGGGCGAATCGATCTTCCAACTTCGGAATGCTCCATGCGATCATCCCGATGATCGCCGCAACCACGAGGAACCACGCGAGGCCAGAGAGCGCGCCGCGATAGTGCACAAGGGCTGAGTTCCATGCCTCAAGCCGGTTGGCAAGAGCGCCTTGTGATCGGTTCGCGCGGGAAGATTTACTTGCGCTCTTCATGCCAAAACTCCGCTTCCTTCATGCAGTCCAACTCCGTTGAGTGGATGAACTCGATTATCGGGAAGGAGAAGCGAAATCATTGAATCTCGTGGGAGATTGCCGAATCCCGCCGCGTGATAATGCACACTCGACGAGTCGAGTGCAGAGTTGCGGCATCGAGAGGCCGATGTGTTGCGCGGCCTTGGGGACGAGTGAGTGGGTGGTCATCCCAGGCATCGTGTTGATTTCGAGAAACCACGCGCCGGACTCGTCAACGATGTAGTCGGCGCGCGCAATGTCGCGGCACCCCATCGCGCTCCATGCTTTGCGTGTGAATTCCACGAGGGACTCGCCTACGCCCGGAGCGAAGACGGGGTCGAGGATGTACTGGGTGTCTTCTCGGGTGTACTTCGCTTCGTAGTCGTAGAACGCCACCGCCGGCAGAATCTCGATGATCGGAAGCACCTCGCCGTCGATCATTCCGACGGTGACCTCCCGTCCTTTGATGAAAGACTCGGCGAAGAGGCGGCTTCGCTTGGCTTCGAGGTCTACGCGTGCCTGCGCAACCTCGGCGTTCGTATGACAAATGCGCAGATCAACACTCGATCCATCATTGATCGGCTTGATGACGATGGGCGGCGCGAGTTTGAGAGGCTCGCCCGGTCTCAATTCACACGCGCCGGGCGTGCGTACACCCGCGGCCGCAACCAAGAGCTTTGTCGCGACCTTGTCGATCGCAAGCGCGGCGGCTTTGGGCCCGCACCCGATATAGGGAACGCCGAGAGCCTCGAGGACCTCTTGCAGAGGACCGCCTTCGCCAAATGGCCCGTGAAGCACAGGAAAAACCACATCGGCGTGTTCGTTCGCCAACATCTGCACCGTGGGGACATCCACGACGCGCTCGATGACCTCAAACTTTGGATTCACTCGGAGCGCGCGAGCGACTTCGCGTCCGCCACTGATGCTCACTTCGCGCTCGGCATCTGGGCCGCCCATCAGCACGAGCACGCGAATGCTTCGCGTGGGAGGAGTCGATTCGGCGCACGCTTCGTCTGGCATCATTCGATGTCCGCTCCCCAGAACACGACCTCGCGCTCGAGCATAATCCCGTGTGTATCAAACACTCGGCTGATGATCTGCTGCGCGATGGCCGCGACATCACTCGCCCGTCCACCGACCGTATCGACAGCGATGAAGTTGGCGTGCTTCGGAGAGACAAACGCGCTCCCCACGCGAAACCCCTTGAGTTTTGCGAGGTCGATTAGCCGCCCAGCACTTTCTCGCGTGCCATCGGCAAGGAGAGGATTCTTGAACATGCATCCAGAGGAAGCGTCAGACATCGGCTGCGAGTTCTTCTTGTAGCTGAAGTATTCCTTCAGGCGATCGCGCACCGTAATCGGGTTCTCCTCGCGCAACCGCAAGACCGCCCAGAGGATGATTCCGTCCGGAATGTTGGTGTGCCGATACTCGAACGCAAGTGATTCTCGAAGAAAAACGCGCTCGTTTCCATCGGGCGTCATGACCGCGACCGAGTGCACAGCATCGCCGATACAGCCGAATCTTCCGCCAGCATTCATTGCAAGCGCGCCGCCGATGCTCGATGGAATGCCCGCCATTTGTTCGAGGCCCGCAAGCCCGCGCCGCGCGAGTTCTTGAACGAGCTTCTCGGTGGATGCGCCGCCCCACGCGCGCACAGCCTCGACGCAACCCTGCTGGTTGTACTCCACGGAGCGCAGTTCTGGGGAGTCAAGCGAGAGGACGACCCCATCCACTCCTGCGTCCGAAACCAGAAGATTGGCACCTGACCCCAAGACTCGGACTGGCACTTGGTCGCGATGACAACGCCGGACCAACATTGCTAAGGACGCGAGATCGCGGGGCGATATCAGCACATCGGCCTTGCCGCCGACGCCGTACCAGGTACGCGAAGCGAGAGGCGCATCCGCGATCGCATCGACATTCAGATCTGCATAGAGGCTCGAGGGAGTTGCCACGGTCATTCGTTGTAGCGCCAAACGGGGAGCGAGTTGCCGTGCCTTGGAAACAGAGCCTGCGGGCCGTCGCGTCAAGGTCAGGCGGATCGAGCGTTCTTGATCCAATCAAGTGGAGCACGAAGTTCCGAACCTAGATACGACTCGGCAATCTTGTAGACCGGTCCCGCGCCCATCGTCACGACAAGGTCTCCGTCTTCGCAGAGCGTTTCGAGTTCACGGTTGATGGCCTCGAATGGATGGTGATGACGGGCATCGGTGCCGCGCTCGCGCAGTCGCTCGACGAGATCAGAACTTGAAACTCGCTGCTTGTCGTTTTCGGAGTCGCGCGAGAAGTAGATGTCAGGCACAAGGACGATGTCGGCGTTCGAAAAGCTCGACGCAAACTCCGACAAGAGGTGGCGGGTCCGGCTGGCTTGGTGCGGTTGGAAGACGCAGATGAGTCGCCGTGGTCGTTCGCTCGCGCGGAGCGCGCGGAGTGTTTTTTCGCATTCGGTGGGGTGGTGCGCGTAGTCGTCGAAGACGCGCACGGTGCCGCCCGACGCAAGGGTTCGAACCCCCTTGAGCTGACTGCGTCGGTCGAGGCCGCGGAATTCGCACAGCGCCTCGGCGATCGCGTCCCAATCGGCGCCGAGCCAATGCGCGGTGATCGCGGCTGCTGCGCTGTTGAGCGCATTGTGGTCCCCAGGCATTTGGTTGGTCCATTGCGCCATCCAGATACCATCTTGGAGAATGCCCACGCGCTGCGCTTTCGCGTCGTAGATCACCTGATAATCGGCGCTCGGCGAGAATCCCCAGGTGGCGACTGCGCAGCTGAGGTCTGAACAGACTTCGCGGCGATGCGCGCCCTCGTGCGCGATGAGCAATCGTCCGCCGGCTTCCGCAGAGGGAAGGAGCCCCGCGAATTCACGGAAGGACTGGATGATCGCTTCAAGGTTCGCATAGCAGTCGAGGTGATCCGCTTCGACATTGTTGATGACAGCGATTTGCGGGCGGTGCTGATGGAAGGAACGATTGAACTCGCACGCTTCGCAAACCATGATGCCGGGTTCGCCGCAGAGCGGTCCTGCTGGAATGCGCGCCGAGCCGTTGCGCGAGCCGCCGCCGATCTGCTCGCAGGTTGCCCCCACGATGACACTCGGATCCAGTCCCGTGCGGAGGAGTACCCACGAAGTCATCGCGGTGGTTGTGCTCTTGCCATGCGTGCCGGCAATCGAGACTGAGGTGCATTGCTGCTGCGCGAGTCCGAGGACTTCGGCGTAGGTGAGGGTACGAATGCAACGCTCGCTTGCGGCGAGCATCTCTGGGTGATTCCCCTTGATTGCCGCCGAGTACACGACCAAGTCGAGGTCGCTTGGCAGAACGCTCATGGGCTCGCCCACATGTGAGTGGATCCCCAAGTTTTCGAGTTGCTCAAGCAATGGGGACCAAGACTGGTCGCTCCCCATGACAGTTGCGCCACGATTGCGGAGCATCTGCGCAAGTCCGGACATGCCCGACCCACCGATTCCGATGAAGTGGACTCGCTTGCCCGCGAAGACGAGGTCGTAGGCGGTCTCGGCAGAGGGGCTGGGGATCGGCGAAGTGCCTTGTGCGGCCACGGCCGAAGCGTGGGGTGAAGTGTGGTGTGAAGGGTCGCGTGGTGGGTTGCGTGGCTTCATGACCGTGTGGTTGATTTCTTTGACTGTCGGAGAGCAGGGGACGGGGCTCTCGGCGCGGGACTTGAGGCGCGAACGACTGCCTCAGTCGCGCGCTTGGCTTCACTCTCGAAGCGAACTTCTTGCATTCTCTTATTCGGCTTGGTCCTACCTTGCGAATGAAGTTTCTCTGAAGCGAATCCGACCTATTTTTTGCGGGTAATCCTTCAAGTGGAAGCGACCTTTTGAAGGTGTCGTTTCGACTTGGAGCTTTGCGGCGCGGACGCTTTCGCCTTGCTCGGTTGCTTCCGACCGAGTGCGCAGAATTCCCTGCAGATGGAGTCGTTTTCGCAACTCCCTCCCCTGGCTTTGCACGCTCGGCGACCATGCAGGATTAGGAGATGCGAGAGCAAGCACCATCGTTCCCTCGGAAAGAGCGCCATAAGGTCGCGCTCGACCTTTTCCGGGGTTGACGCGCGCGAGAGCCCGAGCCGCTTCGCAAGTCGCAGAACATGCGTGTCGACAACCACGCCGAGATTGATCCCGAACGCATTGCCGAGTACGACATTCGCGGTTTTTCGAGCAACCCCGCGGAGGGTGAGGAGTTGTTCCATACTGGGCGGAACCTCGCCCCCGTGTTCCGACACGAGCGTCGCACAGGAGGCGTGGAGCGCCTTGGCCTTCGATCGAAAGAGGCCGATCGAGCGAATGTACGGTTCGATCACTTCCGGGGCGGCCGCGGCGAAGTCTTGCGCGGTGGGGAAGGCGTCAAAGAGCGCCGGCGTCACGCGATTGACCGCAACATCCGTACACTGCGCCGACAGGATCGTTGCGAGCAAGAGTTGCAGTGGAGAATTCGAGTCAAGTTCGCAACGCGCATCGGGGTAGCGTCGATGGAGGGCGTTGAAGAGTCTCGCCGCGCGAGCGATCGCCACTGGAGACTTCCTTGAAAGTCTGAAGGGGAGGTCGTGCGCGCCAACTCCCTGCGCGACGGGTTTGGATTGCAGTGGCTTCCGTGCCATTTCAATTGGTTCCAAGCAGGGGGTTCTACCGCGCCGAAACACCTACGAATCGTGGCGATTGCGATGCACCGTCGCGTCGTCGTCGAAATGGCGCACAGAGGCTACTCGTTGCGAGGAGGATCAGAATCGAGACTGCCGTCGCGATTGCGAGTGCCGTTGAGTACGAGTGGTACTCATCGAGCGTCAGCTTGATGTTCTGCGCGGCTGCGGCATCTCCTCCGCGCGCCGCCGCGCGGTAGCTTTCAAGAACACGGTCAAACGATGGCATCGCCCAGGCGAGCATCAACACGCTCGCGCCCACCGCGACGATCAGGGCGAGTCTTCCAACCCGCGTGCGCCATGCGCTCGGTGCCAGCCCTGTCGCCGAGCGGAGGAGAACAGTGATAAGAAAGATTGGCATCAAGAGCATCTGCGCGCGTGAGGTCAATTCGAACACGCTCTGCGCGAAGAACCCAGCGATCAAGGTCCGCCCGAGTTCTGGCTCCGCCGCAAGAAACCCTTCGTACCCTTCCATCGAGATCGGCAAGTCGCGCGCCAGTGGGAAGATCGCGCTCGCCGCCAATCCGCCCGCGATCGCGACGGCAAACCACGAGGCCAGCGAAATCCAGTACGCAAGGTCGATGAGACGCACCACGCCGAGATGGTAATGCGAACTCGCCGCAATGTGCGCTCCGTTGTCAGTTCGTACACTCTCGACTGCGCATGGAATCCGACAAGCGACCATCCCTTGCGGCGACGATTACGCCGCTCCGACTGCCGCCTCGCGAGTCTCTCGCGTGGCTATCGAGCATCGGCGTCCGGGGTGTCGCCATTTCAGCCACCGATAGCGCAACGCGCCCGAGAGGACTTGATCGCAGCGCCAGGCGCGACCTCGTCGCGAGCATGAGTCGCCTCGAGTTGCATTGCACCTGTGTGGATTGCTTCCTGCCGATCGCGCACTTTCTCGACTCCGCCGAGATTGATCGCGCGACCAACGCCGCGATGAGCGCGGTTGAGTTTGCCGCGGAGATTGCGGCCCTTGAGGGCCGAAATGGACTCGGCACCGTCGTTCTAGCGCTCCCGACCGCCGATGACACGCTCGCGAAGAGTGCCATTCACGCACTCACCACTGCGGCGGAGCGGCACGGAGTCCGCCTTGCAGTTCCGACGACAGACGCCGCGCGCATACGACCTCCGCTGCTTGTCGCAGTCGACCCCGCGCAAGTCCTCGCCAATGGTGGTGATCCTGCCGCGATCGCGCTGGCGGCCAACGGAAGGTTGGGCGCGTCGCGCATCGTGGACCTCTTGCGAAGCGGAACTCGCGGCCCCATCGGTGAACCGCGGGAAGGCCAACTCGAAGTCTCCGCGTTCGTAAGTGCGTGTCGCGCGGCTGGATTCGCGGGGGAATTCGTCATCGACATGCGGCAGTGGATGGATCCGCGCGGGGGGCTGCTCGCAACGATTGAGCGTTTCCAACGCGAGGTGTTCGAATGAGCGCAGGCGTCCCATTCCGCGTTGGCATCGATCTCATCGAGATTGCACGCATCGAGAAGCTCCTAGCCGAGCATGGCGATCGTTTCGCAGAGCGCGTGTTTACCCAAGACGAGCGGGAGTACTGCGAGAGCGGCGGGAAACAGCGCGCGGCCCGTTACGCCGCTCGGTTTGCCGCGAAGGAAGCGGTTTTGAAGGCGCTGGGTACGGGGCTCACGATTGGATTCGCGTGGACCGATGTCGAGACAACGCGTGCGGCGAACGGGGCTCCGAGCGTTCTTCTCCACGGGGGTGCATTGCGGGAAGCGGACCGCCTTGGCATCAAGGGTTGGAGCGTGAGCCTGTCCCACGCGCGCGAGCTCGCGACCGCGAGCGTCGTCTGTTGGTGTACCTGAGAGAGATCCGCCAGACTGCGCGATTGCAGTCCATTCCGTACACTAAGCAAATGGCTCGAAACAAATCACCCGCGCTTTACGAGCTTTACGCGAGTGTCCCCCCCAGCACTGCGCCGCGACCTCGACGCGAGATTCGAATCGCGTCGTGGGCTCCGGTGGCGATTGCCGCAGCGGGGGCATTGCTGCTTGTTGGTGCTTACCTGCTCGGTGTCGCACGAGGCGAACGGGTCGGGCGCGCAAACGCGCAAGCGGAGCGCGATGAACTCCTCTCGACGATTGACCGATCTGGCGACCCGTCTGGGATCGGCCGATCTGAAAGTGCGTCTACCGCGCTCCCGCAGCCCGGCAGTGTCAACGGTGGTGTGGCTCCCAGTCATGATCGGGAGGCAGCTGTCGGGGCGCAGGACGCAGCGACACGGACGCGTTATCCCCCCGTCGACCCGGAACTCGACCCCAGGGAGGTCGGAAAGCTGTATTTGACGGTGTGTACGGTCCCCACCGCGAATGCGCCGAAGGTCGCCAACTTTCTTCGCGAGCAAGGACTTGAAGCGTTTGTGGTTCCATGCAATAATGCTCGGTCCCGCGAAGTGATCGTCTTGCCCGGATTTTCCGAGCGAGGCGACTCAGGAGTCATCGAGAGGCTCAAGGATCGAGTCCGAACTGTCGGACTCATCTGGAAGCAAACGACACGGGACACTCGAGGCTTTAGCGATTGTTACGCGAAGCCGTTCACCGGTCGATCGTGAAACGAATCGCGAAGTGAGTCGAGTTTTGATGCAGCGCCCCGCGGTTTGAGGTTTCCGTTTCTTCGAGTTTCGCATTTCGAGTTCAGCCATGAGCATTCACAGCAGTTTGAAGACCAAGTCCGGCAACCTCGCCTCTCACCGCGGCGTGTTCACGCGCGAGGAGCGCATCACCAAGCTCACCGAGGCGGAGAAGTTTGCCGCAGGTCGGAGCCCTCTTGGCTTGCCCAAGGTGTTGAGTGTCAAGGTCGGTGGTGGTAAGAAGGAAAAGGCCGCTGCGGGTGACGCAGCTGCCGCGCCTGCTGCAGGTGCCGCTTCGAAGGCCGCCGAGAAGAAGCCAGCGCCAAAGAAGTAAGGCTGGTTCATCTCTGCCAATCCGAATCACTGAGAGACCTCCGCTTGCGCGGAGGTCTGTCTGTTTTCTTGACTGCGCTCAGTGCATGATTGCGCGTGCGGCGCCGGTCGTGCGCGCGTACGCTTTCCGTGAGATCACCAATGACCGCCACCGACTCCCAATCGCTCAACATCAGTGCACTTCTTTCGCGACGCGCCCACGCGATCGACGCGAGCGGGATTCGCAAGGTGTTCGACCTCGCGGCACACTTGAAGAACCCGATCAACCTCTCGATCGGTCAACCCGATTTTCCCGTGCCGCAGGTCATCAAGGACGCGGCAATTGCGGCGATTCAGGGCGACAAGAACGGCTACACGCCCACGCAGGGTTGTCACGAACTCATCGATGCGATTTGGAGGCGGCTCGAGCAGGAGTTCGGTTGGCCGCGAGCGATTGAACATGGCTTGAGCGCGATCGCCACGAGTGGAACGAGCGGCGGCATATTTCTCGCGCTCCTTTGTCTGCTCGATGAAGGCGACGAGGCGATCATCCCCGATCCGTACTTTGTCATGTATCCCGCGATGGGGCCGCTCACGACGGGCAAGATGGTCGCGGTGGATACCTATCCGGATTTTCGATTGACCGCTGAGCGCATCGAACGCGCCATCACGCAACGAACGAAGTGTGTGCTCCTCAATAGTCCCGGCAATCCGACCGGGGTGGTCTTGAGCCAAGCAGAGATTCGCGACATCGTTGATCTCTGCCGCGCGAAGAACCTCCTCATCATCTCAGACGAAATCTACGACGAGTTCACATTCTCTGAATCCCGCGAGCATGGGCGATTCCCCTCGCCGGCGTCTTTCACGCGCGATTGCTTACTCGTGCGAGGCTTTGGCAAGACTTACGGATGCACCGGCTGGCGACTCGGCTATGTGGCCGGCCCGCATGATCTCGTCCAAGCGATGGCTCGGCTCCAGCAGTACAGCTTCGTGTGTGCGCCGAGCATGGCGCAGCACGGTGTGGCGAAGGCATTCGATGTGGATATGCAACCGTGGGTCGATCGCTTCGAGAAGCGACGCACGATGATGCTTGAGGCATTTGCGGGAATCGCCGAAGTCACGCAGCCAGGCGGTGCGTTCTATGGCTTCGTGGAAGTTCCCAAACGCCTCAACCTGAGCGCCACGCAATTCGTTGAGCAGGCGATCGCCAACAATGTGCTGATCATTCCTGGGAAGGTGTTCAGCCATCGCGACACGCATTTCCGCCTTTCCTTCGCGCAAAAGGAAGAAGTGCTCGCAGAGGGTTTGAGCATTCTCCGCCGACTGATGCAGGCGTAGCCGCCGCGAGTCTTGAGCGCTCGCGCGGTCTTGAGCGCTCGCGACTTGCCGCGCGTTGAGTTCAATCTGCGAACCTCGCTGTAGGCGCGCGGCCTCGCTCGCTTTCGTTTCGCTGCGGTCGGCAGAGCCGACACGCAGCGCTTGGCCGCACTCCGAGGCGTCGAGCGAGATCTCCGCCGGTGCCGATTCACTCGCCCCAGCGCAGTCCAGAGCGAGTGCAACGATTTGACCCGCAGCGGGTCAGAATCTTGCACGAGCGCTCGAGCACGCGCGCGGCAGAATTCCAGACTCGCGCTCAATACTCGCCCTCAACGGACGCCAAAACCGCCGTTCAGATTTTCATCTGAAGCGGCGGCGGGTGGATGGCCAGCAGGTTGGAGGGGGAACAAGTAGTGATTCCCCGATGTGCGCCCCGCCTTCGCGGATTTCTCCGAAGCGTTGCGTACTCATCTCCTATCCGTCGGATCCGCATTCGAGTTCATCGAGTTTGGACCCATTGCCGTAGACGGA
>SXGR01291533.1_pt1 | contig 87935 bp, 66 predicted proteins | sample 3174711 | NCBI WGS metagenome assembly SXGR01 (sample SAMN11356860, study PRJNA531348) | freshwater metagenome | isolation source: freshwater sample F1-60 | place: China: Fuxian Lake, Yuxi | collected 2017-12-25 | reverse complement strand
GCTGCGACACGACCACGCCGGCGCTGCTCATGGGCGCCATCTCCGCAGACCTTCCGGCGCTCTATTTCCCCTGCGGACCGATGCTCACGGCGCGTTGGGGCCGGGAAACGCTGGGCAGCGGCCACGCGGTGTGGAAGTACTGGGCCGAACGCTGCGCGGGCAACCTGTGCGAGGGAACCTGGGGCGAACTGGAAAACGCCATCGCCCGGTCGCCGGGCCATTGCATGACCATGGGCACGGCCTCCACCATGACGGCCATCGCCGAGGCGCTGGGCTTCTGTCTGCCGGGCGCCTCCTCCATTCCCGCCATGGTGAGCGAGCACATGCGCATGGCAGTCGACTGCGGCCGGCGCTCGGTGGAGATGGCCTGGGAAAACCTCACGCCTTCGCGCCTGCTGACGCGCCATTCCTTTGAGAATGCCATCACGGTGGACATGGCCATCGGCGGTTCCACCAACGCCATCGTCCACCTGCTGGCGCTGGCCCGGCGCGCGCGCGTGCCCCTCTCGCTCGATGACTTCGATCGGCTCTCCCGCACCACGCCCGTGCTGGCCAACGTGCGCCCCAACGGCGAGCCCTATCTCATGGAGGACTTTTACAACGCCGGGGGACTGCGCGGGCTCATGGCGCAACTGGGCCCACGGCTTCACGGGCACTGTCTGACGGCCACGGGCCGGACGCTCGCCGAGGGTCTCGAGGGCGTCACCGTGACCGATGCCGACGTCATCCGCACGCCCGGCAACCCCGTCGCTGCCGAGGGCGGCACTTTCATCCTGCGGGGCAACCTCGCGCCCCAAGGATGCGTGGTCAAACCCACCGCGGCCGACCCCAGACTTTTCCGCCACCGCGGCACGGCGGTGGTGTTCGAGGATTACGACGACCTTCGCGCGCGCCTGAACCGGGACGATCTGGAGGTGGGCGCCGACTCGGTGCTGGTGTTAAAGCACGCCGGGCCGCACGGCGGTCCGGGATTCCCCGAATGGGGGATGCTGCCCATCCCCGACAAGCTGCTCAAGGCCGGCGTGCGCGACATGGTGAGAATCTCCGACGCGCGAATGAGCGGCACGAGTTTTGGCATGTGCATCCTTCACGTGTCGCCCGAGGCGCACGTGGGCGGCCCGCTGGCGCTGGTTCAATCGGGTGACGTCATCGAGCTGGATGTGCCCGCCCGGCGCCTGCACCTCTGCGTGGAGGACGCGGAGCTCGCGCGCCGCCGCGCAGCCTGGCGCCCGCGCCCCTGCGGCTATGAACGCGGCTATGGGCGACTCTTCCTCGCGCACGTCACCCAGGCCCACGAGGGTTGCGACTTCGACTTTTTACAGGGCGGCCCGGCCACTCCCGAGCCCTCCATCCACTGACATCACTGACATGAACCCAAACCCCATCACGCCTGCGCTTCTGGCCGGCTCGGTCATCGCCGTCCCGCCGCTGGCGCGCCATCCGGATCTGTCCCTCCACCGCGGGGCCAACGCGCTCCTCATCCGCCATCTGGAGGCGGGGGGCGTGCGCACGCTGCTCTACGGGGGCAACGCGGTGTTTTACCACATGGCTCCGTCCGAGTTCGCCGGGGCGCTGGAGATGCTGCGCGAGCTGGCCGGCGCGGACTCCACCGTCATTCCCTCCGTGGGGCCGGCGTACGGGCTGTCGATGGATCAGGCGGCCATCCTGCGCGCGTTTGACTTTCCCACGGCGATGATGCTTCCAGCGCGCGACATCACAACGCCTGAGGGCGTCGCGGCCGGCATCCGGAAATTTGCGCACGCTTACGGCAAGCCGGTCGTCCTCTACATCAAGTTTGAAGGCTACCTTGATCCCGAGCACGCGAAGGCCCTGGTGGACGAGGGCGTGGTGAGCTGGATCAAGTATGCCATCGTGCGCGCGGACCCGGCCCGTGACGAATATCTGCGCAAGCTGGTGGATCTGGTGGACCGCAAGATCATCGTGAGCGGCATCGGCGAGCAGCCCGCCGTGGTGCACCTGCGCGATTTTGGCGTGCAGGCGTTCACCAGCGGCTGCGTGTGCGTGGCCCCGCGGCTGTCCATGGCGATGCTGCGGGCGATCAAGGCGGGCGACTTCGCAGCGGCCGAATCCATTCGCGCGGTGTTCCAGCCGCTGGAAGACCTGCGCAATGCCATCAACCCCATCCGCGTGCTGCACGAGGCCGTGGCGGCGGCGGGCATTGCTCCCACCGGACCCTTGCTCCCACTCTTAAGCCCCGTGCCCGACTCGAAACGCGACGCCATTGCGTCCGCGGCCCAAGCCCTGCTCGCACGCAACGCCGCCGCCGCATGACTCCCCATCCTCTCCAATCCGCCATTGCGCCGGCACCGTCTTCAATCTAGGCTTCGTTTCGATGCGCCCGGCCCTTTCCATCCTCGCGATGGTGTTGTGGGCAGTCGCCTGCTCGCGCCCCGCGCAGCCGGCGGCGGCACCGACCGCGGTGGGGATTGAGGCCGTTCAAATAGGCAACGACGGACTGGCCTACCTGCGCGAAACCGGCAATCCCTTCACGGGCGTCGTGAGGGTGAATCACACGGAAGGCCCGCAGCAGGCGGAGCTGGCCTTTAAGGCGGGCCGGCAGCATGGGCGGCACCGGGAGTGGTTTCCTGATGGTAAGCCGTCGTTGGAAAAGGAGTGGGTGGACGGGCAGGAAGAGGGAACGCAGCGCACCTGGACGGCCGAGGGCCGATTGCATCGCGAAAGCCGCTGGGTGGCCGGCAAGCCGGTGAGTGGGCGCGAGTGGTCACCCGACGGCAAGAAGGAATGGGCCATCAGCTTCACCAACGGCGTGATGGTCGACCGCAAGATTGCGCGCAATGAGTCACTGACGCTGCCCGAGGAGGATCGCAAGTATCTTTGGAGCACCGAGCACCACGGCGGGCTGCTCATGAAACTTGGCTTTGGACCGTGGAAGGCGGCGCTCAAGAAGCGCGAGCGCACTGCGATGAACCGCGCCTTGGCGGTGGACTTTCAGGCCGCCATCGCCCCGGTGGACGGGGGCCAAAACTGGGTGCGCGACTACGGGGACGCCGCCCGCGCCGCGCGAACGGATTTCGCCGCGCAGGATCGCAGGGACACCGACGCCTCGGGCTTTCTGGAATGGCTGCTCGGACTGCGGGGCAACTTTGGCGACACACTCGACGTCGGCAACAGCCTGGCCTCGTTCGCGCCGGTGAAGCGTGACCAAGAGGTCGGACGCTGGGGAGGCTTGCTTCACATCCGCATGTGGGGCAAGAACACGCTGGGCGGCCCTGCTGAACTCGTGGTCTCGCTCAACATCGAGCTGGATTATCCAACTGAGGCCGCGTTGGAAAAAGGCGGCTGGCTGCGCCGCTGCTCGGTGGCCAGCATCAAGCGCTCGACATCGAAGGCACCGCTCATGGCCGAGCTGGCGCAGCAAATGGGACTGCAGCCGGATCGGATGCACGACAACTGGAAGCATCCGCCCGCCAAAACGATCTCCAATACCGGCGGCGCCTTTAGTTGCGACTTCAACCTCGATGGGCGCATTGACCTGCTCATCACCGATCCGGGCCTGCCCCGTGGTTTTGAGTTCTACTTGGGCGAGCCCGGCGGGAAGTTCAAGGTGGCCACCACGGAGGTGGGGCTGCAGCCGGGCCCCAACGATCATTTCTTCTCGCAGGTCGCCTTCGCCGATTTGGATGGCGACGGCTGGGTGGATCTGGTGACCAACGGCGGATCGGTGTACCGCAACGTGGAGGGCCGCCGGTTTGAAAACGTCACGCGCCAGTCCAACCTGCCGCAGTTGGCGAACCTGCCCAAGCAGTGGGACGCCACCAATTTCAGCGTGACCGATTATGACCGCGACGGGCAGGTGGATCTCTACATCAACCACACTGATTCCAGCCCGATGGAAGGATCGTGGATCGACGGCAAGATTGGCTCGAAGGTCGCCAACCAGCTCTTGCGCAACGTGGGCGGATGGCATTTTGACGATGTCACCGCCGCGACGGGCACCGACGGCGGCCACCGGTCCACCTTCGCCGCCGTGTGGCTGGATGCCGACAACAACCGGTGGCCCGACCTCTACGTCATCAACGAATATGGCAACGGTGTGCTCCTGTTGAACGAGGGCCGTGGAAAACCCTTCCGCTCGGTGAACCTCGCGGATTTTGCCTCCGACTTTGGTTCCATGGGACTCACGGCCGGCGACATCGACAACGACGGCCACATCGATCTCTACGTCGCCAGCATGTATTCCAAGGCCGGCACGCGCGTCTTTGGAAACCTGCGCGCCGACGCCTATCCGCCCGACGTGATGCAGAAGCTGCGCCGCATGGTGGCCGGCAGCCAGCTCTACCGCAATGCGGGCGGCCTCAAGTTCGAGCCGATGGGCGCGGCGTGGGACCTGCGATCTGTCGGCTGGGCCTACGCGCCCGCGCTGGTGGATCTGGACAACGACGGATTCCTGGATGTGCTCGCCACCGCGGGCTTCATCAGCCGCGACCGCAGCAAGCCCGACGGCTGACCCTGCCTCTGGCAGGCTGTCGTGTCACAGCCCTTTGACCGCGGATGCGAGGTGCCCGCGCCGGCCGGCGCCGGCGAACCCGATCCCACGCTCGGCGAACTCTGGGTGGGCAATCCGCTCATGATTTCCCAGCTGCACAACTTGAGCTGCTACGAGCGCAACCGCGCCTACCTCAATGTCGGCGGCAAAAACTTCGTGGATGCGAGCACCATCACCGGCACCGACAGCGACGGCGACGGCCGGGCGATTTTCGGGGCGGATCTCAACGACGATGGGCGCGAGGACATCGTGGTGCGCCAGGTGGGCGGTGGTCCGCTGCTGGTGTTCGAGAACCGCTTCCCCCAGAAAAGCTGGCTCAAGGTCAGCCTGCGAGGCAGGGAGAGCAACCGCCAGGGCATTGGCGCGCGGCTCATCGCACACGTGGGCACCCAGCGCATCGTGCGCGAGCTCTGGCCCATCAACACCTTCCACTCGCAGGCTCCGGCCTACGTCCAGTTCGGGCTTGGCAGCCAAACGCAGGTGGACGAGCTCACCATCCAGTGGCCCTCCGGCAAGGAGCAAAAGCTGGGGCCCATCCCCGCCAACCGTCACGTCCGCATCCTCGAAAGCGCAGCCGAGTTTGAAACGGTGACGCCCGGCCAGCCCTTCAAGCCCTGAACCCTAGCGGGCGGCTGCCAGACGCCGCAATTCCCCGACGCGCTCGGTCACGCGGTCGCGATCCAGCCGTTCCAAGAGTGGAATGATGACGCGTCGGCTGGTGCCCAGCGCCTCGCGCAGGTCGCTCGCCTTAGCCGGTCCGTGCGCGGCGAGAAACGCACCCACACGCCGTGACGCCTCCGCGAACGCCTCCGCACTCATCACGAGGTCGGCGCCCACGTCCACCGCCTCGCCCGTCTCCAGCAGGAACCGCAACGCGCGTATCGCCGCCGGATTGGATTCCAAGTCCTTCCGCGCGGGCGGCTCCAGCGGCCGGGCCAGAAGCTGGTCGCGACAGGACTGGGCGGGCGCCATCAGATCGGCCGGCAATGTTGGGCGGTGCGAAGAGCGCGCCAGCACCGTGCCCTGGCGTCTGAAGCCGCCGTCACGACAGAAGTCCTCCAGAAACGGCTCGGCCAGCTCCATTGCGGCAAAGTGGCGTCCCATAAGCTCGCGCACACGTCGCACGTCGAGCCCCGCCTCATCGGGATGCAAGCCGTGGTATTCATCCACCGCCCCCGCCACGGCCTGTGCGAGCGCCTGCAACCGTAGGGCATCGGCCCACCAATCGCCCAATGGCCGCACACGGCCCCCGGCCACCAGACACTCCACCGCACCCTTCACGGCCGCGTCAGAAAAAAGAGACTGCCGCAACAGCTGCGAGCGGTGCGCTGCGCCGTCGCGATCGAGAATCGCGGCCACCCACTGCGCTGGATCCTCTGGCGACTGCGCGCAGCGATCAAGACAACGCAGCCGCGCCGGCTCCCGGCAGCCGCGCCGTACGCCGGCGGGTTCGAGCACCAGCCCGCCGGCAAGCGTCGCGCTCTGCGATTGATTGCGAACCACAAACCGGTCACCGGCGAGCATGTACACCGGGTGTTCAAAGCGCAGCTGCGCCAGCGCGGTTTCCCCCGGCCCCAGCTTCGCCGATTGCAGCAGCACCAGCCGCGCGGGGTGACTGCCGCTGCCCTGATGCACCTGCACGCGGGTGTTGGTGTTGAGCACCCGCGTCCGGGGCGGCAGTCTTGGGGATCGCACCAGCAGCACTTCCACGATGTCGCTGGCCGCGCCCATCCCTGCGTGGACCAATTGGTCTCCCCGGTGCACATCATCGCAGGACACCTCGGACAGACCCAGCGCGGTGCGGGTGCCGGGCATCGCCTGGGACACCTCGCGGTTGTGCGACTGCAAAGATCGGATGCGCAGAGTGCGACCGGCGGGCTGCAGCACGACCGGCTCGCCCGTGCGCAGAGCGCCGCCAGCCAGCGTTCCGGTAACCACCGTGCCCATGCCGCGCACGGTGAACACGCGATCGACCGCCAGCCTCGGCCGGTCGGCTGACGACCGCGGGGGGAGCGCATCCAACACCCTCGCCAGTGCGCCCAGCAATTCCGGAAAACCCGCGCGCGTGACGGACGAGACCGGCACCAATTCCGCCGCGCTCAAGGCCGAACCCTCGAGCCGTTCACGGACGTCCTCGGCCGCCAGCGCCACATCCGCGTCATGCAGGTCGGCCTTGGTGATCGCCACCACGCCGCGCCTCACGCCGAGGTATTCGAGAATCTGCAGGTGCTCCTCGGTCTGCGGCATCCAGCCGTCGTCCGCCGCCACCACCAGCAAGGCGCAATCCACCGCGCCCATGCCGGCCACCATGTTTTTAACAAAATCTTCGTGGCCGGGCACATCCACGATGCCCACGCTGCAGGATCCGCCGGGCGCCTCGATGGGCAGGTGTGCGAAGCCCAAATCAATCGTGATGCCCCTCGCCTTTTCCTCGGGCAGCCGGTCCGGATCGGTGCCGGTCAACGCGCGCACGAGCGAACTCTTGCCATGATCCACATGGCCGGCCGTCGCCACGATGAAGTGGCGCAGACTCACGGCTCGCCAGCGGATTTCAGGCGGCGGAAGCGGAACTCCGCCTGAACTGGAACGGACTTGCCATCCACTTCCAGAAGCGGTGCGAAGAGGAAGTTGAAGGGGCCCGCGGCGGGGCTTGGCTGGATCTCAATGTCGCGGCCCGTGCTGATCTCGAACCGGTTGGCGGGGTGGTGCCCGAAGTAGTAGTCCGCCAGCGCGGGGAATCGGGCGGCCTCGCTGAGATCCACCGGCACCCAGTTGCCTCCGGCAAAGAATTCGGCCCAGCAATGATAGCCCTGAATGATGCCCTCGTCGCGGTCGGCGGGAATGGTGAGGCCAATGGCAAATCGCGCGGGGATTTCCAAGGCGCGGCACAGCGCGATAAAGTAGGCGTGAAAATCCGTGCAGTTGCCCGCGCAGACGCGCCGCGCGAAGACCGCGTCGCCGCGGCCCCAGCCCTCGCCGGACTTGTCGTAGCGCATCTGCTCCAGAACATGACGGTACAGTGCCCGCCCCCGGGCCAGATCGTCGCCCGCGCCCCGCGTGCATTCGCGCGCCAGCGTGATGAAGATCGCGTCGCGCGGAACCAACCGCTCCGGCCGCAGGTGCTCTTTCGCCAAGGCGGCGTCGCCGGCATGCGCCGCCTTCTCGCGGCGTTGCACCACATAGCGCGCCTCCAGCACCTGTCCCGATTCGCGCGGGCCCGCGCGCATCACCAGCACCTCATTGCCGTGCGCCGCATCGCGAGCCTGCCGCCAGGGCGCTGGCGCGGTGACAAGCTTGGATTCAAACCGCTGGAACGCGTCGGTACCGGCCAGCGGCAGCCACAGGGTTCCGGCCTGTTCCAGCGCGGGCACCTTCACACGCTGCGTCACTTCAAAGCGGTCGTTGCCCTGCACGATGGCTTTTTCCGCGCCGCCCACGGAGGCCGCGGCCAATGCCAGCGTCGCCGCCAGTCCCATGATGGAGTGGATCATAATTGGTTGGGTTCTGCCTCTGCTGTCACCGCGTGCCGAAACGCCGCGATGAGTTCGCGATCCTGCTCGGGAAGCACCGTGCGAAGGTCCACACGAAATCGTTGGCCCGCCACGTAGCCGATGATGGGTGTCGGAGCCTCGCGCATTCGCGCGGCCAGTTCCGCCGGCTCGCAGTCCACCGTCACCGATGGAATGCGCGCGCGCGGCAGTGTGCCTCCGCCCGCCTGCGCCGTGCCTTCGCCCACTCGCGCATGGAGGGGCAGCTCCCGCAGCGCCCGTACAATCCGTACCGCGCGACGCTTGAGCGACGCCAAGTCACAAGAGAGCATCGCCTGCACAGGGTTGGCAGCGTGATTTCCCGAAAGATGCTCCTCCACCGTGCCCTGCATCGCCGCCAGCACCAGCTTGTCGCAGCGAAGCGCGCGAAAAAAGGGCTCGCGCTTCAATGCGGCGACGTGCCGCGCCTTCCCGGCGATCACGCCTGCCTGCGGCCCGCCCAGCAGCTTGTCGCCGCTAAAACACACCAGCGCCGCGCCCTCTTTCAAAATTTCCGAAGGCGTGGGCTCGTGTTCACCCGCCCAAGAGTCGGTGGCGCAGGGCGCACCGCTGCCCAGATCGACCACCAGGGGCAGCCGCTTTCGGGCCGCCAGCGCCGCGAGTTCCCCCGCGCCGACCGATGCGACAAATCCCTCCATGAAGAAATTGCTCCGGTGCACTTGGAGCAACAATCCCGTGCGCGGCCCGATGGCGCCCGTGTAGTCAGCGAGCGTCGTGCGGTTGGTGGTGCCCACCTCGCGCATCACCGCCCCGCTGGCCGCCAGAATCTCCGGCACTCGAAAGCCGCCGCCAATCTGCACCAGCTCCCCGCGCGAGATGAGCACCTCCGGCTTTGCAGCCGTGAAGTGTCGCAACGCCAGAACGAGCGCGGCAGCGCCATTGTTGGTGAGGGCGGCCGCCTCGGCGCCGCACAGCAGCGCCAGAGCGCGCTCGACGTACGCGGCGCGCCCGGCGCGTTTGCCCTCCGAAAGGTCCATCTCCAGATTGCAGTAGCCGGCCGCGTCCTGAATCCCCTTGAGCGCCCCGGGCGAAAGGGGTGCGCGGCCGAGGTTGGTGTGGATGACGATGCCGGTGCCGTTAATGACGGGACGAATCCTCGTGCGGGCCGCATCGCGCAGCGCGCGCCTTACTCCGCGCACCGCATCTTCAAATTCAGGGACGGCGCGCAACAAACGAAGCCGCGCCAGTTCCCGGCGCACGATGTCCACGACCAAGGGCCGGGGCTGATCCAACGGGCCCAGCGCGCGGAGCACCTTGTCCACCGACGGCACGGCGCGGCGTTGGGTGGAGTCGGCTGTCATTGGACGAGGACGAGCGGATGTTGGGCCGGAACGATGCGGCCGATCGGTTCCAACTTAAGCCCGCAGGCCGACGCGGTCTTGAGAAAGGCGTTGACCTCGTGAGGCTCGACGGCGGCGAGGAGTCCGCCGCTGGTCTGGGGGTCGCACAGCAGCGCGCGCTGCGCGTCGGTGAGCGGCGAAATGTGGTGCCCGTAACTCTCCCAGTTGCGGTCCGCGCCACCCGGTGAGCAGTCGGCGGCGATGTAGCGGTCGGTGTTGGGCAGCCGCGGGACGCGCGCAAAATCCACGACGGCGCTGACACCACTGCCTTCGCACATCTCCACGAGATGCCCTAGCAGCCCGAAACCGGTGACATCTGTGAGGGCGCGCACGCCGGGGAGTTTCCCAAACGCAGCGCCGGCGTCGTTGAGCGTGGTCATCTGCCGCACAGCGCGGCCCACATCCTCGGGCTCGGCCAGTCCACGCTTCTGGGCGGTGGTGACCAGCCCGACGCCCAGCGGCTTGGTGAGGAACAACTGGCAGCCGGGCAGCGCGCGGTCGTTGCGCTTGAGGTGTTCGAGCGCGACGTCACCGGTGACCGCCAGGCCAAAAATGGGTTCGGGCGCATCGATGCTGTGGCCGCCGGCCAAGGGGATCCCGGCGTCGGCGCACGCAGCGCGGCTGCCATCCAGCACGCGCGCGGCCACCTCCGCGGGGAGTTTTGAGAGCGGCCAGCCCAGAATGGCGATGGCCAGGAGCGGCGCGCCGCCCATGGCGTACACATCGCTGATGGCATTGACCGACGCGATGCGGCCAAAGTCGAACGGGTCATCCACGATCGGCATGAAAAAATCCGTGGTGCTGATCACGGCGCGACCGCCCCCCATGTCGAACACCGCGGCGTCGTCCTTGGATTGATAGCCCACCACCAGCCGCGGATGCGGGGCGTTCACGCCGCTGCCCAGAATGCTCTCGAGCACCTTCGGCGAGATTTTGCAGCCACAGCCCGCACCGTGGCTGTACTGCGTGAGGCGGATGGGAGGGGTGTCACTCACGCGATGAGGAGGGAATGGCGGAGAGGGCAGGAATCGAACCTACCTCGGCCCGGCTAGCGGACCGACAACGGTTTTGAAGACCGCGGGGGCCACCAGGCACCCTCAACTCTCCGTGAAAGGCACTCGGACAGCCGTGAAATCGGAATGAAACAACGCCCGCCGCCTCAACGCATGGCCTGCACGGCGCGCACGACGGCATCCGGGTCGGGGAATCCGCCCGTGGCTTTCTTGGAATGGATCGATTGGCCATCCGCCGTGACCTCGAACACGCCGCCGCTGGAAGGAACCAGCCGGAGCGCGCCAAGGCGCAGCTTCAACTTCATGAGCTTCTCCGCCAAACTGGCGGCATGCGGCTCATAGTTTCAAGCAGCGCAGTATTCTATGGTGATTTCCTTGGGCATGACTCGCTGCAGGCGTTGTTTATTGGATGGGTGATGCTGGCTCAGCTAGGACTCTTTGGCCAGCCCGATTTTCCCAATCAAAGCACGCCTTCAGTTTCCAAAAAAAGAGCCGCCCGAAGGCGGCCCCTAGATTCAGTGCAAAAAAGCCCGGCCTACTTTGACTTGGCGGGGGCGGTCTTGTTGGCGTCTCCAGCCTTGGTCGATGACTTGCATCCGACCACGAGGAGTGCCGCTGCCAAAACCAGTAGGTATGTCAATTTGATGTTCATGGATATTCGCCCAACGGGTTGGTTGTTGAACGGCTTGGATTTAGACAGAAATGCGGGAGGCCTGTCAATAAGCTGTTTGCAACTTTGCTGCAGGCGAAATTCACGCCATCCACACCTCGCCTCCACGCTGGAGGGCACTACCGGTGGCGGGCATGCAACCCAAGCCTCACAGATGTCTTATGGCTTCTTGGCCTTGTCGCGTTCGTTGCCGATGAGGCCTCCCACTGCCGCGCCAGCTCCCGCGCCAAGCAGGGTGCTCTTGGTGTCCTTGCCAATAGCCTGGCCAGCCAAGGCGCCAATCCCTCCACCCAGCAACGCTCCCGTTCCCGTATCGGTTGCGCAACCCATGAACAAGCTAGAGGCCGTAAGAATCAACAGTGCGATTTTTTTCATGCTTCCTTTCGAATGACAATCCAGTCGAACGTTGGGCTGAGTGTAACGGCGAAGAACCGTTGCTTCAAGACCAAGTTTGGCCCGCGCTTAAAAAGGAACGAACCCCTTGGAAAACCTAGGCATCCCGCTGGCGTCAGGCTAGTCTGCCGCACATGCCATCCTCTCCCATGAACTCGTCACGCCGATCTTGGATCAAGGCCGCTGCGACGGCCGGGGCAACCGCAACGGCCATGGCTGCCACGAACCTCGCCGCGCAAGTGCCCGCATCAAAGGCCGATCCCAAGTTTCGCGTCAAGCAGGGGCGCATCCGCCAGTCGATCATGGGCTGGACCTACAACCCGATGCCGACACTGGAGCTGGCGCAGCACTGCAAGGACATCGGCCTCGTGGCGATGGAAGGGATCGCCGCCAAGGACTATCCGGCCGTGCGCAAGCTCGGGCTGGCGATCTCGCTCGTGAGCAGCCACGGTTTTGCGAAGGGGCCGTTCACGAATGCGAACCACGCGTTCTGCATCCAGAAGCTGCACGAGTCCATTGACCTTGCCGCCCAGGTGGGCTGTCCTGGCATCATCACCTTCACCGGAATGCGCGAGGCGGGCATCACCGACGCGCAGGGCGCGAAGAACTGTGTGGAGTGCTGGAAGCAGGTGATGGCACATGCCGAGGAGAAGAAGATCAATGTGTGCTTGGAACATCTGAACTCACGCGACGCCACGCACCCCATGAAGGGACACCCGGGTTACTTTGGCGACGATGTGGATTTCTGCGTGGAGCTGATTCGCCGCGTGGATTCTCCCCGCATGAAACTTCTCTTCGACATCTACCACGTGCAAATCATGAACGGCAACGTGATTGACCGCATTCGCCGATACAAGGACGTGATTGGCCACTATCACACCGCGGGCAATCCCGGGCGGGGCGAGCTCGACGAGTCGCAGGAGATCAACTATCCAGCCGTGATGAGGGCCATTTTGGAAACGGGCTACACTGGATTTGTGGCGCAGGAATTCATCCCCACTTGGCCGGACAAAGTGCTGGCACTACGTCATGCCGCGATGGTGTGCGACGTCTAGGCGCGGCTGTAAAGGCCGCCCACCCGGCCGCGAATTTGACACTTGGATGCAATCGGCCGACGGCGGCGCTTGGGGGCGGGAGCGGGAATGGTGGCGGATGCCGCGCCAAACGGTGCGGACTTGAGGACGAACCTCCCCTTGAGCGCCTGCGGCGGCCGCGCGTTCAGGGGAAAGAGTTTTCGGAACGCGTCCACCTGCGCGGTCGAGCAATGCACCTGCTCGGTCATCACCGTCCAGAGAACGCCCTCCGTGCAAGGCGGCGTGGTGAGTGAACCGTTGTAGCGGAAGTATCCGCGCGCAACAGGCAGCAGCTGCGCGGGATTGAGCCCCGCCTCGGTCGCCTTTGCCTTGCCGTCCTTTTCCGCAGGCATCTTGCTCCACACCTTGGTGATCAGCGGGTGTTCCGTGTCCCCCTGTTCGATGAGCACACCCACCACCGCCAGCCTGCCGTCCAGCACGTGCTTGTGCACCAAGTGCACTTCCAACGGCGCGAAGCGGCCCTTGATGGTGTGCTCGCTGGGCAGATGGAAATGGAACTGCAAAAGCTGGTAGGGTTGATCGTCAATGGTGGCAAAGTTTCCGGGCGCGCAGTTGGCCTGAATGGTGTGGCCGTTGTTGACGATTTCCATCGGGCCATCACTGTAGTAGAACCTGATTTCCGGCAGGCTCTCGCTGGCCAGCGCCGTGTCGGGATTGATGTCGATGGGTGATTGACGCAAGCCCTTCTCCGCCAATTCCACTCCCAATGCGCCCCACTTGGCCGGGCCATTCTCGTGTTCATAACCCCAATGCGGTGCCGCGCCATGGCCAGCGGCGTGAGCATCGTGGCCTGCCTTGCCAGCAGATTTTTCGCCGTGCTTTTCCGGTGCATGAGCCGGTGCAAGGGCTGGCGGATGGGCCGGTGCATGCCCGGCCGGCGAGGGCAGTGCAGGTGGCGCCTTGGGTGCGCCCGGTGCGGCGGCTTCGTGTGGGGCAGCGTGGTCGTCTGTCTTCTGATGGCCCGGCAAGGCGGGCGCCGTGTGCGAGGGCTCTTTCGCCGCGGCGGATGGCGCAGGGGCGGCATGTCCGGCGTCATGGCCGACCGCTGGGTTGGCGGCCGCAGCCACCAGCGGCTGGGGCAGATGCGACGCGGGCGACACCTTGAGCGTGCGCTCCAGAAAAACGTACCACAACGCCGCGGTGGCCAGTGCCGCAAGAAGCGACGGCACCCCCACGGTCATCAGCATCGCCTTGACGGGCGAGGGCGCCGTCGTTTGCTTCGCATGGTCAGTAGCCATAGGTATGGTGTCGGATGAATTGGGCGCCCACTTGAGCGGAATGTGCAGCACTACCCTGCTCGTTCCCCCCACCGATGTCAATGCGCCTGCCAAAACGGTTGCCAAAGCCCCACTCGCCGGGGAGACTGGCACGGTCTTGAGGACTCGATCCACCGGCAACTTCATCCTTCAACGAATCCCGTGCTGGTGCCTGGTGCTGGCGGTGCTGACGTCGGCTGGGGCGGCCGACGCGCGCAATCCCAAGTGGGCGCGGCCGCTCAAGCTGGAGGGTGCGCCGAACCTGCATCAGGTGACCGACGGCCTCTACCGCAGCGCGCAACCCACCGCCGAGGGTTTTCGCAACCTGAAGAAGCTGGGCGTGCGCACCGTGGTCAATTTGCGCGCCTTCCATTCCGACGTGGACGAGCTGGACAAGTCCGCGCTCAATTACGTGCCCATCCCCATGGTGGCGTGGTATCCGGAGGAGGAGGAGGTGATCCAGTTCCTGAAGCTGGCCACCAACCCCAAGCTTGCGCCCGTGGTGGTGCATTGCCAGCACGGGGCCGACCGCACGGGCACGCTCTGCGCTGTGTACCGCATCGTGGTGCAGGGATGGACCAAGGACGCCGCCATCGAGGAAATGCAGAAGGGCGGCTACGGTTTCCACGCGGTGTTCGTCAACCTGGAGCGGTACCTGCGCAAGCTGGATGTCGGGCGCATCCGCGCACGCGCCGGGTTGGCCCCGCCCCAATGAAGACTGGCGCGCGGGGGCGATTGCCGGCATTGTCCCTGCACAAGGGGATGCGATAATCCGGCGAGGAATTTCCCCGCGCCTTGTCACACCCCGTTTTTTATGCGCCCCATCGGTTCCATCGCCAATGAGCAGCACGCCCGCTGGTTTGGCGACTATCTCTACGTGCGCGGCATCGACAACGACATCGAGCCTGAGGAGGGCGCGTGGACCATCTGGATTCATGATGACCACCAGATTGAAGCCGGTGGAGCCGAGCTGGCCGCGTTCCTAAGAGAGCCTGACGCGCCGCGGTACCGCACCGAGGCCGCTCAGGCCGCCGCCCGGCGCCATGCCGCACAGGAAGATGAAGCCAAGGCTCGCGTGCGTCATGTGGATGTGCGCACGCAGCTCTTCACGGGCGCCTCTCACACGCCCTACGTCACCTACTTCCTGCTGGGAATCTGTGCGGTGATCAGCGTGCTCATCCTCACCGCAGAGCCCGAGCGTCAGGCCGAGGTGATGCGGCCCTTGCGCATCTCGGCGTACGATGTGCATTCCGCGCGCGACATCGGCTTTGCCGAAACCCTCAAAGCGCGCATGGAACTGGGGCTGCCCGAAATTCTTGGCCGGGAGATCAGCAAGGCCGACGGCGGGCAAACCAGGCTGGCGGGCGGCCAGGTTTGGCGGCTCATCACCCCCATCTTCATCCATTTCAGCCTCGCTCACATCCTGTTCAATTTCCTCGCGCTGCGCCAGCTGGGCGCGCTCATGGAGTGTCACACCGGCGCTGGGTTCATGATCGCCTTCGTCGGGGTCACCGCCCTCTTGAGCAATCTGGGCCAGTACATGGTTTCCGGCCCCGCCTTTGGCGGCATGTCCGGTGTCAACTACGCGCTCTTTGGCTACCTCTGGATCCGTGGCAGAAACGATCCGGGCTTTGGCGTCGAGCTTGATCAGGGAACGGTGTGGATGATGCTGGTGTGGTTTGTCCTCTGCTTCACCGGGCTCTTGGGCAACATCGCCAACACCGCGCATGGGCTGGGGCTGGCGGCGGGTGCCGGCTGGGGCTGGCTCCAGGCCCTGCGCGCGCGCTGACACACGCCCCCTCCCCACCCTGTCCGGCTACCGCGTCGAAGGCGGAGAGTTTGCGGGTTTGGGCAGCACGCGTGTGCGCTTTGCCCATGCGGCCCACATCGCTTCCATCTCGCGCGCCTTGTCGGGGCGCTGGTCAATGAGGTTCACCTGTTCCGTCCTGTCGGCCGCCATGTTGTAGAGCTCCCAAGCGCCCTTGTCGTGGCGGACGTTGGACACGAGCTTCCAGTCGCCCGAGCGCACGCCGCGGTTTCCCACGTGTTCCCAGTAGAGGGCGTCGCGATCCACGGGATGATCCTCGAAGGCGGGCATCAGGCTCCGGCCCTCCATGGGAATGATGTCCTGACCCTGGAATTTCGCGGGATAGGTGGCGTTGGCGGCCTCGACCAACGTGGGCATGAGGTCGATGACATGGCCGGGCTGTTCGCGCAGCTGCCCACCCGCCTCGACGCGCGCGGGCCATTGCACGATGAGCGGCGAGGCGATGCCGCCCTCGTGGTGGTCCTTCTTGAAATAGCGGAAGGGCGTGTTGGAAGCGTTGGCCCAGCACGCGCCATAGCTGGCGAAAGATTCCGCCGTGCCCAGCCGGGCGCCGGGGTTTCGTTCAAAACCGAAAAGGCCGGTCTCGTCGCACCCGCCGTTGTCGGCGAGGAACACCACGAGGGAGTTGCCCCGCAGCCCGGTGCGTTCCAGTTCCGCCAGCACGCGGCCAACGGCCTGGTCCATCACGTCCACCATGGCGGCATAGATGGCCATGCGCTCGTCCATCTCCTTGCGCCGGGCTTCGGGCAGGCTCTCCCACGCGGGCGCAGCCGGATGCCGCGGGCTCAGCGGCCAGCGCGCGTCCACCAGTTTCATGGCAATCTGCCGCTTGTAGCGCGCCTCGCGCAGCTTGTCCCAGCCCTGCCGGTAACTCCCGCGATACTTGGCCACTTGCACCTCGGGCGCGTGCAGCGGCCAGTGGGGCGCGGTGAAGGCGAGGTAGAGGAAGAAGGGTGTCTTTGTGCGCGCAGGGTCGTCGTGATGTTCGCGGATGAATCCGGCAGCCTGCTCGCCCAGAGCCGTGGTGTAGTAGTAGTCCTTGGGCAGACTTGCCGCCGCAACCAAGGCGTTGTCCTTCACGAGGGTGTTGGGGCCAAAGTAATTGCCCCCGCCGGCAATGGTGCCGTAGAAGCGCTGGAAGCCGCGCTGCATCGGCCACGCGTCCTTCGTGCGATTGCCGTCCATGTCGCCCTCGCGCACCAGATGCCACTTGCCGGCCATGTACGTGGAGTAGCCCGAGCCACGCAGCACCTCGGCCATGGTCACGCACTGCCGGTGCAGCTGTCCCTGATATCCGGGCTGGGCCGTGCGCTGCGTCATCAGCCCGACGCCCGCCTGGTGCGGATAGAGGCCCGTCATGAGCGCGGCGCGCGTGGGGCAGCATCGCGCCGTGTTGTAGAACTGGGTGAACCGAAGGCCGTTGGTCGCCATCTGGTTGAGATGGGGCGTCCGGATTTCGCCTCCGTAGCAGCCGATGTCGGAGAAGCCCAGATCATCGGCCATGATGAGCACGATGTTGGGGCGCGCCACGGGCGCATCCTCTGCGGGCAATGAGAGCCCCATCCCGCAGAACAAAATCAGGCCGCGCAAAGTCCATCGGTTCATGGAATGAATTGAACCAGCGCCCGCAGGCCGGCGCAAACCCGCAGTTGCTTTGGGGTTGACCCCGCCGGGCACCGGCGCAACCTTCGTAGGCATCCACATGAAAACCATCCCTTCCGTCCTGCTCTTCGTGCTTCTTGCGTGGCCCGCCGCCGCCGCACCCGTGAAAACCCTCAAGGTGGGCGAGAAGCCCGAGAGTGTCGCCAGAGGGTTTGGCGACAAGCTCTACATCACCATGATCAACGCCGATGAACCCGGCGATGGAGCCATCAACGTGCTCGAGGGCGACGAGTCCAAGGTCTTTGCCAAGGGGTTTAATGCGCCCAAAGGCCTGGCCTTTGTCGGCGGCTTTCTCGTCACGGCCGATGAAAAGACCGTGTGGAAGGTGGATGCCCAAGGCAAGGCCACGGTGCTGGCGGCCGAGAAGGACTTTCCGCAGCCCATCGAGTTTCTCAATGACGTCGCCGCCAGCCTGGATGGCAAGAGTGTGTACGTCACGGAGATGAGCAGCCCCAAGCCCTGGTTTGATCCCTCCGGCGAACGCAAGCTGTGGGCGCTGGACAGCGAGCAGGCCAAGGCGCTTGACGCCAAGGGTTGTGTTTACAGGATCACCCTCGAAGGCAAAATCTCGCTGGCTGTGCCGCCGGGCGACCGGCGCATGCTCGGCCCCAACGGGGTCACCGTCACCCGCGCCAAGGGCAAGGAGATGCTGGTGATGGGCGACTTTTTCACCGGCAATATTGTGAGCTATCTCGATGGCAAGATGGACGTGCTGGCCACGGGCCTGCGCGGCGCCGACGCCGTCGAGGTGGGAGAGGAAACCCTCTACGTCTCGAGCTGGCCGCTGGGCAAGGTCTGGGCGGTGGATCGCAAGACCAAGAAAGCCACCGTGCTGCGCGAAGGCATGACCACGGCGGCCGACTTTTACTTCGACCGCAAGGCGCGCCAACTCATCATCCCCGACATGCTCGAAGGCACGCTTACGTTTCTACCTCTCAAATAGCCCCACGCTGCTGCGCCCATGAAATCCAATCACCTTGCCAGACTGGCCGCCCTGTGGCTGGTGGCCACAATGGGCGCATCGGCTGCAACCGCCATCAAGGCCGCCCCGCCCACCGTCACACTCACCCGCGTACCCCAGAATGGAGTCCAGCCGCAGACGGCGGTGGACACCAATGGCACCGTGCACCTGGTCTTTCTGGCGGGCAAGGAACGCGCAAGTGACGTGTACTACGCCACGCGCCGCACGGCCGATCGGGAGTTCTCAAAGCCTGTACGCGTGAACCATCAGGCGGGCGGTGCCGTGGCGGCTGGCACCATTCGCGGCGCTCAACTGGCGCTGGGTGGAGATGGCGGCGTGCATGTTTTGTGGAACGGGTCGCGATCGCCCGACGGCGGACACGAACATACGCCCCTGTGGTACTCGCGTCGTGAACCCGGCGGGCGGTTCGAGCCGGAACGAAATCTCATGACCCGCACCCGCATGCTCGACGGCGGCGGATCCATCGCCGCCGATGCCCGGGGCAATGTGTACGCCGTGTGGCACGCGGCACCGGCCGCCGAACCCCCCGGCAAGGGGGGAGGCGAATCGGCGCGCGGCGTGTACGTCGCCGCCTCGGGCGATGGGGGCAGGACGTTCGCGCGCGAGGAGCGCATCAGCTCGCTTCCCGGCACCTGCGGGTGCTGCGGGCTCAAGTCGTTTACGGACACGGACGGGCGCCTGCATACGCTCTACCGCGGCGCCAGCACGCTGACTCAGCGCGACATGCTTCATCTGATTGGCACGCGCCCGGGCGAATCGGCCACGGCCAATGTCAGCGCGTGGCGCATCGGCACCTGTCCCATGAGCAGCGCGGCTTTTGTGCAGACGCCCTCGGGCGTCGTGGGCGCATGGGAGACGGAGAACCGCGTCAGCTTTGCCCGGCTGGGCACCGGCGGCAAGGCAGCGCCCAAACCCGTGTCGATGCCCGGCGCGGCGCGTCAACGGCATCCGGCATTGGCGACGAACGCCGGCGGCTGGGTGCTGGTGGTCTGGAGCGAGAACACGGGCTGGCAGCGCGGAGGCGAAGTCGCCTGGCAGGTGTTTGACAAGGACGGCGCGGCGGGCCCGTCGGGGCGCAAGCCCGGAGTGCCTGTGTGGGGATTTGCCGCGGCGCATGCGCTGCCGCAGGGCGGATTTGAAATCCTCTACTGAGGAAGCACGGGCGCATCCACCACCCGCGAGTTGGAGAGGGCGTTGCCGAAGCGCTCGAAGTCCTTAAAAGTCCAGACCACCTTCTTGGCGCGGGTGACCTCGATCATCTGCGGATGATCCGGCCCGGCGTGGCAGTTGCCCAACACCAGATTGCCCCCGGGCAGTTCCTGCAGGGTCGTGACCCACGCCAGAGTAATGCCGGGAAGATCACGCTGGCCCAGCTTCCAGACGATTTCCTTGGCCGGCGTGACTTCCAGCACGCTGTGCCCGTTGCCCGTGGCGATGAGCGTGTTGCCATTGGAACGGCGCAGCGCGCAGAAGGCCTGATTGCCAAACGCCTCGGGTCCGTGGCCGCCCTTGCGCGCCTGGCCAAAGAGCGGCACGTCGTACTCCCACACCACCTTGCCATCGGGGTCGTACTCGCGGATGGCGCCGTCGGCCTCGTGACTCACCAGATAGTGGCCGTTGTCCAGCTTGCGCGCCAGCCGCGTGTCACTGTGGGCATTGGGATGGTTGACCTTCAAGGCCACCTTCTTGAGCACGCGCCCCTCCCGGTCCACTTCCAGAATCCGCGCCGGCCCGCTCTCGACAATCATCGTCACCCCATCGGCCAGCCGCTGGAACGCGTGGACCTCGACGCGGCGGCCTGCGTTGCCATTGGCCTGCGCGGCATCGTAGCTCCAAACCACGGGCTTGTCGCCCGCGCGGGGATCCACCTCAACCAGCCGCGTCCACGAGGTCTGGAACAGGACATGGCCGTTGGGGAGCAGATGCAGATCGTGCAGATTGCCGATGGGATGCTCCCACTGCGTCCTGCCGTCCTCACCAATGAGGGCGATGCGCCGCTTGGAGGCGTCTGCGGCGAGGATGCGATGGCGGATGGGCTCCGCCGCGGCGGCAGCAAGCATGGCCGCGCCCTGCCCCATCAGCGCGACGCCAGCTTTAAGAAAACGCCGCCGCGTCATGCAATGAGTTGGTCGATGGGTTCGGCGCCCTCCACTCCCACGAGGCGCTGGTCGAGGCCACCGTGGAAGAACGAGAGCTTGTTGGGATCCAGCCCCAGTTGGTGCAGCACCGTGGCGTGGATGCGTCGCACGTGCAGCCGGTCTTCCACCGCAAAGTTTCCCATCTCGTCGGTCTGGCCCAAGCTGACGCCTCCCGGAATGCCTCCACCGGCCAGCCACATGGTGAATCCGTAGGCGTTGTGGTCGCGCCCGGTGCCCTGCGCATATTCCGCCGTGGGCTGCCGACCAAACTCGCCGCCCCAGATGATGAGCGTGCTGTCCAAAAGTCCGCGCTGCTTGAGGTCGCGGATGAGCCCGGCAATGGGCTTGTCGGTGTTGCCGGCGTGCTTGGTGTGGTTCTTGACGATGTCGCTGTGGGCGTCCCAGTTGTCGTCGTTATGCGCGCCCCCGGAATAGATCTGAATGCAACGCACACCCCGCTCTACCAGCCGCCGGGCAAGCAGGCACTTGCGGCCAAAGTCGGCCGTTTGCGGCTGGTCCAGCCCGTAGAGATCGCGGGTGGTGGGGCTCTCCTTGGACAGATCGACGGCCTCGGGCGCGTGCTGCTGCATGCGGTAGGCCAGTTCGTAGCTGGCGATGCGCGCCGCCAGCTCGGAGTTGTCCGAATGGCCCGCCATGTGCGCTTCATTCTTTTCGCGCAGCCTGTCCAGCAGCCCGCGCTGCGCCTCCCGTGACATTCCCGGCGGCAGATCCAGATCGTGAATCGGCGTGCCATCCGCGCGGATCACCACGCCCTGATAGGCCGCAGGCATATAGCCGCACGACCAGTTCTTGGGGCCGTTGATGGGGCCGCCGGTCTTGTCCAGCATCACGACGAAGCCGGGGAAATTCTCGTTCTCGCTGCCCAACCCGTAGGAAACCCACGAACCCAGACACGGGCTGCCGCTCAGCAGCCGGCCGCTGTTCATCATCAGCAGACCCGAGCCGTGGATGGGCGACTCGGCGTACATCGAATGGACAAAGGCGATGTCGTCGGCACAGCGGCCCAGATGCGGGAAGAGGTCGCTCACCATCTTGCCGCTCTGTCCATAGGGCTTGAACTGCCACTTGGGGCCCACCACACGCCCGACATTCTTATGGCCGCCGCGGCCAAAGGTTTTTACGGCGATGGTTTTGCCATCGAGCGGGTAGAGCTTGGGCTTGTGATCGAAGGTGTCCACCTGACTGGGGCCACCGTACATGAAGAGGTAAATGACGCTCCGGGCCTTGGGCAGGGTGTGAGGCTTGCGCGGGGTCATCGGATTGGCGTAGGCCGATTTCCCATCCGCCGCCACAGCCTGCCGCGCGAAAAACGCGTCGCCCAACAAAGCCGACAGCCCCACGGCACCAAAGCCGCCGCCGGCTTCCCACAGAAATTCGCGGCGGGTGCGTCCGCAGAATGAGCCTGAGCCGTGGTGTTTCATGAGTCCAAGCCGTCCTATTCGAGGTACACGAATTCGTTGGTGTTGAGTGTCAAGAGACAATACTGGCGCAGAGCTTCCAACGCCGAGGCCCCCGGCCGCCCCGTGGCCATTTCCAGAAAGGCCAAATCCTTTGACACCTCGCCGGGCGTTGGATCACGCCCCGTGGTGAGCCGGATGGCGCGCCGCACCTGACGGGCGATCTCGCCGGGATGCTCGCGCTGCAACCGCTCGGCCATGGCGCGCGCCATCTCGTTGGCGAAGGTGCCATTGAGCATGCCCAGCGACTGCGTGGGCACCACCGTCGTGTAGCGCACCGCGCAGCTCGAATCAGTGTCGGCCATGTCGTGCTGGCTTAAAATCGGCACGAGCAAAGACCGCTTCACGTGCACGTACACACTGCGGCGGTCGGCTTCCGTGCCCGTCGTGGTGGGCCATCCCTGGCCGGGCACCGACTGCCCTGCCAGCACCTCCCTGGGAATCGGAGGATGAATGCTCGGCCCTCCAGCCTTGAGATTGAGCCTGCCCGACACCATCAGCAGCGAGTCGCGCAATTCCTCGGCCGTGAGCCGGCGCATCGGGAACCGGCTGAGCCATTGGTTGGAGGCATCCCGCGCAAGCGCGGCCGCATCGGCCTGCGCGGACATCCGGTAGACGCTGGAGAGCAGCAGCAGCCGGTGCATGCGCTTGGCGCGCCACGCTGCCGCATCGCGATCCTGCGGGCCCACCCGCCATGTAGGTTGCACCAGCTCCGACGCCAGCCAGTCGAGCAACTCTGGATGCGTCGGCAGCGTGCCGAATTTTCCAAAGTCGTTCGCGCTGGCCACGATGCCGCGCCCAAAATGAAACTGCCAGAGCCGGTTGGCCCACACGCGGGGGGTGAGCGAGTGGGCCGGCGAACTCATCCAGTCGGCCAGCACCGTGCGACGGCCGCTGCTTTGCGCGCCGGGCCCTGCGGGCGTCAACACGGGCGCGGGCACGCCCAACACCTCCGGGTAGCCCGGCTGCACCGGCGCGCCCGGCGCATGCGCGTTGCCGCGAATGAGCACGTGCTGCTGTGGCGGATTCACCTCGCAACGGTTGACCGAGAGTGCGAGCTCGCGTTGGGGCGGGGCGGGCACCTTCCCCAAGGCTTCGCGCTCGGCCTTCAGCTTGGCGTAGGCGGCCGACTGCTCGGGTGTAAAAAACTTCCCCAGCTTGGCCACGACCTGCGGCCGGTCGATGCCCTCGGCGGCGCGCTGGTCCTCGGCGGGCATTTTTTTGATGGCAGCATCCTCTATCCTCTCCATCTCCCGTGCGACTTCCGCGGTGCGGCGTTCGCGCGCCTTGAGGGCGGCCTCGTACTGGGCGCGCAACGCGCGCGGCGAGATGTCGGTGAGGTTGCTGCCCGAGGAAACGTTGCGCGAATTGCTGTAGCGGGGCACGTCGCGAAAGAAGGCGACCAGCTTGTAGTAGTCGGCCTGGGTGATGGGGTCAATCTTGTGGTCGTGGCAGCGGGCGCAGTTCACCGTCATGGCCAGGAACACCTGCGCGGTGGTGGCGACGATGTCATCATACTCTTCGTAGCGCGCCTGCAGGGGATCGGCGGGCTCGTCGTCCCACACACCCAGCCGCAGATAGCCCGTGGCGATGACGGCGTCGGCGAGTTCCGCGTCAGTCCGTTCACTGGAGGGCTCCCACTGGCGCGCCAGCTCGTCTCCGGCAAGCTGCTCGCGCAGGAAGCGGTCGAAGGGCTTGTCGGTGTTAAAGCTCTTGATGACGTAGTCGCGGTAGCGCCACGCAAAGGGCTTGGGCCCGTCCCGCTCGTAGCCGTTGGTTTCGGCATAGCGCACCAGATCCAGCCAGTGCCTGCCCCACTTCTCGCCGTAGTGGGGCGACAGGAGCAGGCGGTCCACCACCTTTTCGTAGGCGGCTGGATTCGCGTCGTTCACAAAGGCATCCACTTCCTCCGGCGAAGGCGGCAGCCCGGTGAGGTCGTAGGTGACACGGCGGATGAGCGCGAGTTTTGCGGCCGCCGGTGCAGGCGCCAACCCGGCGGCTTCGAGCTTGGAAAGGATGAACGCATCCACCGGCGTGCGAACCCATGCGGAGTTCCTTACCGGAGGAATCGGCGGCCGGCGCAGGGGCTGGTAGGCCCAGTACTGGCGCGACTCGGCCGTGACCTTGCCGCCCGTGGTGCGCGTGGTGGGGGCAGGCGCGGGCGGTTGGTCGCCCTCCGGCCACGGCGCCCCGGCCATGACCCACCGGGTGAGAATCTCGATCTGGCCTTGAGGCAGCTTGCCCGAGGGTGGCATCTGATGCCGGTCATCCCGGTACGAAATCATGGCCAGAAGCTGGCTCTTTGCCGGCTCGGCGAGGTTCACGGCCGGCCCAGAGTCGCCGCCCTTAAGCAGCGCAGCACGGCTGGTAAGACGCAAACCTGCCTTGAGTTTTTCCCCTTCGCCGTGGCACTTGAAGCAGTGCTGCCGAAGCAGCGGTTGCACTTGCCCGATAAGCGCGTCCGGCGCCTCGGCCGCTGTCAGGCTCAAGGCGTTTCCCAGCGCAAGCGCAAGCGTTGTGGCGCGTAACCCCATGACTGGGGGCCAGTCTATCGCGTGCATGCCGCCGCTGCCAGCAAAAACACCGGCCGCTGGCATCGCGGCGCGGTGTCGGGTAGGCTCTCCCGCGCCAATGAACGAACCCGGACTGGATTTGGTGAAGCTGCTCGCGCCCGAATGCATCCATCTGAATCTCGAAGGCGCAGGGGCCGACGCGGTGTTGGAGGAACTGGTGGCGCGGGTGCCCGGTCTGGGCGCCCCGGAGCGCAGCCAACTGGTGGCGGCACTGCGGGCACGCGAGGCCATGCACAGCACGGGAGTGGGCGATGGCGTGGCCTTGCCGCACACACGAGACGCACTGAGTGATGCGTCCAGAGCGCTGATGGTGGTGATGGGGCGGCATCTGGCGGGGGTGGACTTCCGTGCCGTCGACTCAAGGCCGGTGCACCTTTTTTTCCTCATCCTTGCAACCAACCTCAAGGAGCACCTGGCGCTCTTGGCGCGACTAAGCCGGATGCTCCGCCGCCCGGCGGTGCGCAAGGCGCTGATGGCAGCGGCCGATCCTGCGGCGGTGGTCGAGGTGATCGCGCGCGCGCAGGCCCAGCGCTAGGCGGGCCCTCAGGAGGAGTAGATCACCAGGCGGATCCCCTCGGGCAGATTGCGCGCCACTTCATTGACGACGTCGCCACGCAGCAGGTTGACCAGGCTGCTCCGCGAGGGGCTCCCCAGAATCAGCGTGTCGATGCCGTAGGTGGCGGCGACATCGAGGATGGTGCCGGCGGCATTCTCGCTCACGGCATAGAGCGGCAGCACCGGAACCTCGTTGCGTTTGCCGTTCTCGACCATGGTGGTCATGATCGCCACGGCGCGCGGGTCATCCTCCCAACGCGGACGGCCCGGCTTGGCCAGCGTGCCGGGCAGGTTCACCTTGAGTTCCTTGATGTGCAGCACGAAGAGGGTGGCCTTGCGCAGGCGCGCCTCCTCCATGGCAAATTCCAGCACGGGCGTCACGCCGGTGGCGGCCACCAGCAGCGCCTTGCCTTCCTCCACGTTGAGGTTAAACGTGCGCGTCGGGTCGGGCGCCAAGACGGCCGCGACCGATTCGTCCACCGTGACGGTGCGCAGTCCCGCGGAGCGCTGCGACCACGCGCGCAGGGCGAATCCCAGACTGACGACGATGAGGGTGAAATAAAGCGCGTCGGGCTTGGTCTTGGCGATGGTCAGTTCCACCGCAAAGAGCGTCACGAAGGTGAGGCCCATGATGCCGCGTTCCAGCGTGTTGATCTTCAGGTTGCGATTGAAGGTGCAGGAACCCAGATTCACCGCGATGGCCCCCACAACACCAATGGCGTAGAGGCCCGCCAGCATTTCCAGCCCGTGCTCAGCCTTGCCAAACAGTGTCAACACCAGCACTCCCACCGGCAGGACGATGGCTAAGATCATCGGCAGCCACGGCACGCCGAAGGAATTGAGGCGCGTGAAGGAGTGCGGCATCTCCTCATCGCGCGCCAGCATGTAGAAGAGGCCGATCAACGAGGCGATGGCGGTGTTGACGGCACTGACCAGCAAGAGCCCGACGATGATGCCGACCACGATGCCGGCCCAGCGCGCGAGAAAGTCAATCCCCAGATGCAGGCGCGTATATTCCTCGGCCATCAGGCGCAGCACGTTTTCGTAGTTGGCCTTGATTTGCTCCATCAACTCCGGGTTCTTGGGCAAGGCCAGCAGGGCCAGCCCCAGAAGCGAGGTGCCCAGCACCACTTCCACCCCCACCGGAAAGATGGCCCTCAAAGTCGTCTGCCCAACCTTGGGTTTGTCGGGGGTGGATCCCGGATCGAGCTTCATCACGCCCGTCAGATTGGCAATGGCTTCCACGCCGCTCAGCGCAAGAATGGCGCCACAAAAAGCGATCCATGCATCCGAAAACGGGATTTGCCCCAAGGGCTCGGAATGCTTGATGCCATCGAGCAGGTAGGGCGCACTCATGGCCACGAGTGCCACCACCACAATCACCATCGGCACGGCCAGCATCACCGCCATGCTGCCCATGTGTTTGGGCCCAAAGAAATTGAGCCCGCCAATGAGCGCCATTAACCCCATCGTTGCGTAGGCCAGATGCCCCTTGGCCACGCCAAAATAGCTCATGGCAGACCAGCCGCTGAGCGCGGCCGTGACGGTGAAATTGGCCATCAAGAGGAGCGCGCCCAGGAGCGCGAAGAAGCGGCTTTGCTCACGCGCGGCAGAGTAAACGCCGCCGCCGTCGGGGAAGGCGCGGCAGACGATGAGGTAGTTGTACCCCACCAAGGCCGTCAACAAGCAGACCGCCAGAATGATGGGAAGGCACTTGTAGCCCCAGATTCCAGCACCCAGCGGCGCGGCAAAGGCCAGCCCGATGACGTAGGCTTTGCTGGTGCCCCAGTCGCCGTACAGCAAAGCTGCGGCCCGTTGCCAGTCCAGATTGCGGGGGCGATGAACCCCAGATCCGTCTGATCCCTCGATCATCGCAATCCTCCCGGCCGCATTTGCCGATGAGCGTTAAGCCATCATGGGGTCGAAGTCAACGTGCATTGGTTGCACACCGATAGAACCAGTTAAAGACCAGAGAGTTGCCAAGATTGTGACCTAAGCCATCCGCCTTCAATCCTGCGCTTGGGGGATGGGAAAAGGCAGGAACTTCACACAGACCGGCTGGGTAATCTTGATGGAATGCCCGGTGGGGGAAAGCTTGCCGGTCGCCGCGTTGATGCGAAAGGTGTGCATGTCGCCCGAAGATTGGTTTGCCGCGATCAAGTATTGGCCAGTGGGGTCCAGCCCGAAGTTACGCGGCGTCTTTCCCAAAGTGGGCTGGTTTTGCACGGCTGTCAGCTTGCCGGTTGCTTGGTCGATGGCAAAGACGGCAATGCTGTCGTGCCCCCGGTTGGAGCCATAAAGGAACTTGCCGCTGGGATGCACCTGCACCTCGGCGGTGGAATCTCCCGCCTGCTTGGGACGCGGGAGCGTGTCGATGGTCTGCAACGAGGTGAGCGTGCCCTTCTTTTCATCCCAGGCAAATGCCGTCACCGACATGGCGCTCTCGTTGATGACATAGGCAAATCGCCCGCCGGGATGGAATGCAAAATGCCGCGGAGCCGCGCCCACTGGCAACACGGCGGCACCGGCACTGGCAAGCCCGCCCTTAGCCACGTCCAGCGTGTAAACAAACACGCGATCCAGCCCCGCATCAGCCGCCGCCGCGAAGCCGCCACCGGGCGAGACATTGATGGAATGCGCCAGCGCGCGCCGCGGCTTGTCGGTGTCGCCGGGAAGCGCGTGCTTGGAGGACGCCGTGGCGGCCGAGAGCCGGCCGTCCTTGCCCAGAGGCAGGCAGGCGACATTGCCCCCGCCGTAGTTCGCCACGAGGACGTTCTTTCCGGCCTTGTCCACCACCAGATGGCAGGGCCCGGAGCCGGTGCTGGGCTGCTGATTGAGCAGCGTCAACGCCCCGGTTTTGGGATCAATGGAATAGGCGCTGACGCCGCCCGCGGGCTTGCCTTCGAAATCGCTGATTTCATTGACCGAGTAGAGGAAGCGCAGGCTCGGATGCACCGCCAGAAAAGAGGGACTGCGGATGCCGCCCAGCACGCCCTTGGGCTCAAGCTTGCCCGTGGCCAAGTCGAGCGTAAGCCAGGGGATTCCCTGCTCGGGAGTCCGGGCGTACGTGCCCACATACACCAAGAGCTCCTTCGGGGGGGCCGCGTCGAGCCGGAGGGCCGCACAAGCTGCACCCAAGGCGAGCCAACGCAAGAGAGGGAGGGGTCGTTGCATGGTGGGGATTGTGCCGCACGCCCAAGCCTCTGGCAATTATTCCAGACAAAAAAACACCGCAGGGACGCTTCCCCCTGTGCAAGGCGGCCCGAGGTGGCATACTACTGGCCAGACATGGAAAGGGGAGAAAGGGTATCCAGCCAGCCCACATGGGCGCAGTGGCTGGAGGGGCGTGGGGCGCAATTGCTGCTCTTCGCCCGCACCCAAACCCGGAACGACGCCGATGCGGAGGATGTCGTGCAGGAAACCTTGGCGGAACTTTTCAGAAAATCACCGGTGGCACCACCGCCGTTGCCGGTGGTGTACGCCACGGTGCGGCGGCGTGCCATCGATCTGGGCCGCTCCACCAACCGGCGACTGGCCCGCGAAGAGGCGGCCACCGAAGGCCAGAGCACCACTTGCTGGTTTGACGATTCTTTGGAGCAACGAGAACGCGCACAGCTTCTCGATGCCGCGCTGCGGCGATTGCCCGCAAATCAACGCGAGGTGGTGACGCTCAAGTTGTGGGGCGATCTCACCTTTGCGCAAATCGCCGAGACGCTCGACATTCCAATCAACACGGCCGCGTCGCGCTATCGCTACGGTCTGGCGTTTCTGCGACAACACGTGCCCCTGGAGCACCCATGAGCCACGACCCGGAGATGGATCCTGAGATGGAGCGCCTGCTGCGCGCCCTGCGGCCCGCGCCGCCAAGCCGCGAGATCCAGAGGCGCTGGGCGCGTGTCCTGGCGCATCCCCCGGCGCGTGCCATGGCTCGGTGGCCGCTGGTGCTCCCGGTGGTGGCCACGGCCCTCGTGGCAGCGCTGCTCATCCTCTGGCCAGAGCGCCCGGATAAACGCCCCGATGCCCTGCCCGTTCTTTCACGTGACGCGGGCGCCATCACGCCCCTCACCGCGCCCGACCGCACGCTTCACGCCACACAGATTGAAAATCGTGTTGTCGATGCGTACGAGGAAGGTCCTGTGCAGATGGTGGACGACGTTGCCTTCAGGCCCGTCCGCGTCCACCTCATTGACACCCTCACCTGGGAAGGCGCAGACGGCGTGACCCGCGCCAGTTACCTGGCTCCGCGCGAGGAACACTTGCTCTTGCCCATTCCCACCTACTAACGCTCTCACAACCCTCAAACCCCTCCATCGAACCAAACACCATAAGGAGACCACTGATGAAAACCGCAAGTCGTAGATTGCTTCCCACCGTCGGCGCGTTGGCGCTGGCCTTGACGGCGTTGGCCGATGAGCCTGCACCCAAGGCCACGGACGAGTCCGCAACGGCGAAAGCCAAGCCCGCCAAGGAGTCTGCCTATCTTGGCGTGGGGTTGGCGGAGCTGCCTGAGCTTTTGCGCGAGCACCTGAACCTGCCAGAAGGCGTGGGAATCGCCATCACGCACGTCGCCAAGGGCAGTCCCGCGGAGGCGGCGGGCTTGCAGGCCAGGGACATCCTGACGGCGCTTGATGATCAGACCATCGTCAATGCTGCACAACTGCGCACGCTCATCACCACCAAGGGGATCGGCAGGGAAATCACGCTGGGCCTGCTGCGAAAGGGCAAAGAGCAGAAGCTCAAGGCCACGCTCGCCAAGGGCACCGAGGAGTGGCAGCAAGCCCAGAACGCGCCCAAGCCACTGCAATTGCGCCAGGGTCAGTGGACTCCCCTGCCCGCCCCCAACCTGGGCGATGGCTTGGGCAGGGGGTTTGGATTCGGGGGGGCACTCAAGCCCGAGCAGCTTCAGGAGCTCTTACGCAATTTCAATGGCGAGGGACTGCCGGAGGATCTGCAGAAGCAGCTGCGCGAAGGCAAGCTTGGTGGCGGGCTTTTCTTCTTCGGCGGCCCGGGCAAGGGATTGGACTTCCCATTCCCAGCCAAGGGTGGGATTGAGGCGTACAGCATCCAGTCCAACACCTCCACACTCAGCGACAACACCGGCACCTACAAACTTTCGCAGAAGGAGGGCAAGCAACACTTCAATGCGAAGGACAAGGACGGCAATGAACTCTTTGATGGCATCGTGGACGAGAAATCGCGCAACCAGTTGCCCGAACCGCTGCTGAAGAAGCTCGAACAACTGGAGCGAATCGGCAAGTCGGGCGGCAAGCTCAAGTTTGGCGGTCTGGGCTTGGACATCGAGGGTGAGATCGACATCGCGCCAGCCAAGCCGAAGGCCGGAAAGAACCCGGCTGAAAAAAACCTGCCCAAGAAAGAATAGCCGGCGGAGTGTTCTGGCCCATCCATTCAAAACAGAAGCGGCGGGTTTCCCCGCCGCTTCCTTATTGGCACCAACAACAAACCCCTACTTCACAACCAAGACACAATTCTGGGATCCAAACGGGTTGCCCACGTGCGACTGGCACAGGGGGTCGTCCTCCCAATCGCCATCGACCCGGTAACGGTACTGGTACTGGTGCCCACCCGGCAGTGAGACCTTGGCACGCCACAAGCCTTCCTTGTTTTGGCGCAACTGAATGGGGTGGGCGTCCCACTCGGTGAAATCTCCAAGCAACAAGACCTCGCGCGGATGGGAGGCATGGGGACGGAATTCAAACGAGACCTGACACTTGCCGTTAGTTGTCATAAGCCTGAGAGGGTCTGTATGAAACTAAACCATGTGCCCAAGGCTGGAATCAAAACTTGTCCACAAATTATTCGCTGACCCCCTATTCCAGCCTGGTCACGCCGGGGATGGCGATGGGCGCTTCGGGCGCCGCACCCCACTCGTATCTCTCCGGCCCCAGATGTTCCTTGGACTGGAGTGCCTGTTCCCAAGTCACCTGCTGGCCGGTGTACGTCGCCATACGACCCATGATAGCCAGCAGCGTACTCTTGGCCATGTACTCTCCGTTGTTGATCGGCCGCCCCGACCGGATGGCGGCAAAGAGCTCGTCATGTTCGGTCTGGTAGATGTTGTTGTCCGCGCCCTCGTACACCCATCGGGGCTTGCCGGCCGCGTCGATCGTCAGCCCTCCCTTGCGTTCATTGAGGTTGGCGCGCCCCATGCTGCCCACGACCTGCGCGCTCATGTCGCTCTTGCACCCCTGCATCTGCCGCGTGTTGGACACCATCCGCGCACCATTCGCGTACTCGTACACCACGCTGTGGTGGTCAAAGATGTTGCCATACTGGGGGCCGGTGCGCACCTGGCGCCCGCCCATGCCGATGGCGCGCACCGGATAGCCGCGCATCACCCACGCGCCGACATCGAGGTAGTGCACGTGCTGCTCCACGTTGAAGTCGCCCGAGAGCCATGTGTAGTAGTACCAGTTGCGCATCTGGTCGTGCATGTCAGTCCATTCGGCCTGACGCGCCTTGTGCCAGATGGTGCCGCGATAATCGTTGGCAAAAAGCGTGTGTACCTCCCCCAACGCCCCGCCGTGGATGCGTCCCACGAGTTCTCCAAACCCCTTGGAGAATCGCAGGCACAGGCCCGACACCACATTGAGCCTCTTTTTGGCTGCGGCCTCGCAGGTGGCCAGCACCGATCGCACGCCCGGCCCGTCCACCGCCACGGGCTTCTCCGCAAACACATGCTTGCCCGCCTTCACCGCCGCGGCCAGCTGCGCCGGCCGGAAGTGCGGCGGCGTACATAGCAGCACCACATCCACGTCTGCCGCCAGGAGCTGGTCGCAAGCCTGCCATCCCACGAACTGCCGTTCGCGCGGCACGTCGATTTTCTGCGCCAGACCTTCGCCGGTCTGAAGGGTGCGCAGGCTGCTCTCCAGCCGGTCGCCAAACACATCGGCCATCGCCACCAGACGCGCGTGCGCGTCTGCGCGCAGGGCCTGCGATGCCGCGCCGGTACCACGCCCGCCGCAGCCCACCAAGCCCACGCGGATCACCTCGGGCCCGGCAGCATGCACGGCGAAGGGCAGCGTCGCAGCGGCTGCCGCGGTGTGGTGGAGAAAGGCTCTGCGGCTGGATGGTTTCATGGCGCCTTCAAGGGTTGGAGGGTCCAGTTTCTGAAAAACACTTCGTGCCCCTCGTTCTGCAAGAGCACCCTGCCGGCTGCCGGCGACACCTGCTCGGCCTCGTTCACCGTGTGCCCGTTGATTTTCACCGTGACGCGGCGGCCCAGACAAATGCATTCCACACGCGTCCATTCACCCAGCGGGCTGGCCAGATCATCGCGACCGCGTGTGTCGAGCCACTCGGCGAAGAAGGGCTGGTGGCGCGACCACCAGAATTGCCTGCCTGAGTACGGCGTCAACGAACCCTGCGCGTCCCAGCGCGTGTGCCGGTCCTCAGCCATGCGCGTGCGGCAGGCGAAGTCGAGCTTGGGTTCCTTCGCGCCCCGGATGGCAATGAGGTCGCCTTCGCATCCCTGTGCCAGTTGCACTTCCAGAGACGCCATCCACACGCCGCCGACGGCTCCGTGGGCACCAGCACCGTGCAAGAGCACGCCCGAATTGCGGACGTAGGGCCCACCGTCCGTGCGCGTCCCCCAGCGGTATTCCAGCGACAAGTGGTAATTGGAGAACGCCTGCCGCGTGGCGAGGTATCCGCGGTCTTCGCCGGAGATGTGCAGGACGCCCGATTCCATGCGGAACACGCCGCGCGGATCCGCTTCACCCGTTCCCTTAAGCCAGGTCTCGAATGCCGAGGCGTCGGCTGCCGGCAACAGGTGCAGAGGAGGGGCCGCCGGTTCTTGAGCCCACAGTCCGGGTGCCACGATTGCAAGCAGTATCCATGGCGCGGGCTTCACGGTGCCATCCTGCGCCGTGCGGCGCGCCTGTCAAGGTTAGCCCGGACGTGACACACCGCGCACAGGGAGTAGTCTCCTTTTGATGAATGCGTCCTTCCCATGCCGCCGCGAGTTCCTGGCCGCCGCAGCTTCGCTGCCCACCGCCATTCACGCCGCAGGATTGGCAGCCGCCGCCGGGCCTCCCAAAGCCGCCACGGCGTTTCAAATCGCCTGTATGACACTTCCCTACAGCGCATTTCCACTGCAACGCGCCCTGTCCGGCATCCGCCAGGCGGGCTATGACTTTGTCGCGTGGGGCACGACGCACCGCGAGGCGCCCAACGCGCAGTCCACCCCCGTCCTGTCGGCCGACGCGCCGCCGGCCAAGGCCAAGGAACTGGCGATGAGCTGCCGCGACTTGGGCCTGCAGCCCGTGATGATGTTTAGCGGCGTGTATCCAGAACATCGGGACGGGCTTGAAATCCTCACCCAGCGGCTCAAACAGGCGTCGGCCGCGGGCATCGCGCAGGTGCTCACCTTTGGGCACACCAAAGGGGGCAACCACGCGCTCTGGCTGGAACGATTCAAGAAGCTCGGCCCCATCGCGCGCGACCTGGGCGTCCTGCTGGTTGTTAAACAGCACGGCGGCGAGACCGGCACAGGCGAGGCCTGCGCCAAGATTGTCCGCGAGGTCAACGATGCGGGCGTGCGCGTGAACTATGACGCAGGCAACGTGATGGACTATCTGGATGTGGATCCCATTGCCGACATCCGCCGGTGCGCCGACGTGGTGCGCAGTTTCTGCATCAAGGATCATCGCAACTGGCCCAAGGACGAGGACTGCGGGCCCGGTCTGGGTGAGATCGACCATTTCCGCCTGCTGCATCCGGTGTCTCGCACCGGCCTCGTGATGCCCCTGTGCTGCGAAAACATCGCTGCGCCGTTGCTGCCGCGGCCCCTCCAGCCCGAAGGCGTCGATGCGCTGGCTCGCCGCGCGCGCGAGTTTCTGGAGACGGTGATTGCCGGGCTGCGCACGCTCTGAGTTCCTTCCCGTGGGAAACAACTTGGCAGCGAGTGCGTGGCTTCTCATATTTTCCGCGCTTTGAAGCATTGGCCATGCTGCCCGACTCATCCGTCATCACCCGCCACCGGGAGGCATGCGGACGCTTGATGCCATCGTCGCCGGCGGTGGCGCGGCGGGGTTGATGTGCGCCATCACCGCCGGGCGCCGGGGCCGGCGGGTGCTCGTGCTGGAACGCGCGCGCCGGCCGGGAAACAAGATTCTGATTTCCGGCGGCGGCCGCTGCAATTTCACCAACCTCAACGTTGGGCCCGAGCACTACCTCTCAGCCAATCCCGACTTCTGCCGGTCGGCACTGGCGGGCTTTACGCCCGACCGCTTTATTGAACTGGTGCGCCGCCACGGCATCGCGTTTCACGAGAAGACCCGTGGGCAGCTTTTTTGCGATGGCAGTTCGCGGCAGGTGCTGGATCTGCTGCGCACCGAATGCGACGCCGCCGGGGTGGAGGTGCGCGCCGATTGCGCCATCGAGAAGGTGACGCGCGCGCAGGGTTTTGAACTCCACACCCGCCCCGAAATCCTCACCGCACCGGCGCTGGTGATCGCGACGGGCGCGCTTTCGTATCCAAAGCTGGGGGCGACCCACTTTGGCCACCGCGTCGCCACGCAGTTCGGGGTCAATGTCATTGCCCCGCGGCCCGGACTGGTGCCGCTCATCCCGCGCCTGGCAGACGGCGCGCCCTGGCCCTTTTCAGAATTGTCGGGCGTTTCGCTCGATTGCATCGCCAGCACCGGCGGCCAGTCCTTCCGCGAGAACCTGCTCTTCACCCCTCGCGGCCTGTCCGGCCCGGCAATTCTGCAGGTGTCCAATTACTGTCCGGTGGGAGAAGGCTTCATGTTAAACGTGCTGCCCGACCGCGATCCGGCGGCGCTGGCGGCGGATCTTGCGCAGGCCCGGGGCACGGCCGAACAGTGGCTTGCAGGGCTGCTTCCTCGGCGTGCGGCACAGGCCTTTGCTCGGGTGTTCGCGCCGGACAAGCCCCTGCCCCACTACACGGCCGCAGAACGCGGGCAGCTTGTTGGGCAGCTCACCCGCTGGCGGCTCACCGCTGCGGACACCGAAGGATACGACAAGGCCGAGGTGACTGTGGGCGGCGTGGACACCCGGGCGCTGTCCTCAAAGACGATGGAGTGCCGCGACGTGCCCGGGCTCTATTTCCTCGGCGAGGCGGTGGACGTCACCGGCTGGCTTGGCGGCTACAACGTCCCATGGGCATGGGCCAGCGGCTACGCCGCAGGCATGGCCATTTAACACCCGGGCGGGGTTGCGCCCTTGGGAGGCGCGGGCCTGGCTTTGACGGGCGGCTCCGGTTTCCGGTCGAGATGGCGGCCCAGCGCGCCCGCAGTTAATTCCACACGCGCGCCCGTCGCGGGCACTTCCAATCCCGCCGCCCACAGGATGCCATTGACGACCATCCGCCGCTGGCTCGGGTAGGCCCAGCTCTTGTGCAGGTCCGCGCCGGTGAACGCGAAACCGCGCCCGCCCCCCTCCCGCTGGAAAGCCCACGCGACCACCTCCTGGCGGCCCACGTGTTGCCGGGCGTCGGCGGTCGTGCGCGACTTGTCGGGCACCGCACCTCTCAGCAGCGGGGTGACCCCCTTGGGCGCAAAATGCAGGTTGTACAGCCAGCCATCGGCCGGCGCGGAAAAGGGCTCCACGCCCCGCAGCACCGGGTGGTTGCCGGCGGGCTTTAATTCCATGTCCCAGTGCCCCCGGCAGCCGATGTCGCCATGAAACACGCCGCCCAGCCAACCCTGGATTTTCGTGGCGTCGGGGCCCTTGGGAAAATCCACCGCCTGGTGCAGCAGCACCAATCCCGCGCCACCGTCCATCAGGCGGCCGAGGGTTTGCCAGTGGGCGGGATCCACGAAAGGTTGCTTGCCGCCACCGTCGCCGAAGTACACCACGGCGCGGGCACCCGCAAACACCTTCTCGTTTTTCGGCCAGCCTCCGCGCGCCATCACCGGCCATACGTCTCGCTGCGCCTTGAGCCAATCCATCAACAGCGCGCATCCGGCAAAGTATTCGTGCTGGCCAGACTTGTTGCTGGGGACACCGGCGAGCAGGACGATTTTCGCCCGTGACGAATCAGCGGCGTCCACCTCCAGCGGCACGCCCGACTGATCGAAGGGATCCACGGCAGCGAGCAAGGGAAAGGGCCCCAAGCACAGGGCCAACCACATCGGGGTGTTCATCGCCTTGTTGGGCTAACACAACCCGCGCAGCGCGGCAAGCACAGGGGCGGGTGTTTTAGCCGAACAGGGGAAGCAGCGGGCGGCCATTCTCGACGATCGAGTCGGGCCGGCCCAGCCGATCGGGCAGCTGCAAGCCCGGGTCGATGCCCAAGGCTGTGTAGATGGTCGCCGCCAGATCCTCAGGGCTGACGGGATGATCCTTGGGATAGGCCGCGTCCCTGTCGGACGTGCCGTAGACGATGCCGCCGCGGATGCCCCCGCCAGCCAGCACGCACGGGAAGCAGTGGCTCCAATGACCACGGCCCCATTGCGCCGTATCGGGTTTGGGCGTGCGGCCCATTTCGCCCACAGCCACCACGAGGGTTTCGTCCAGCATGCGCCTCTCCGCAAGATCGGTGATGAGCGCCGAGAGGGTCTGGTCCAAGCCGGGCAAAAGGTGGCGATCCAGATCGTGCGAGGTGACGTGCGAATCCCAGCCGTAACCATCGGGTGCATCCCACGCGACGGTGACGAACCGGCAGCCGGCCTCCACCATGCGACGGCCCATCAGCGCCGACTGGCCAAAGAGATGGCGCCCGTAACGGTCGCGCAGCGCGGCCGGTTCGCGAGTGATGTCAAACGCCGTGCGGATTTTTTCTGAGGTCACCAGCGAGAGGGCGCGACTGCGAATGCGGTCGTAATTGGCGTAAATGTCGGTGCGCTCCAGCACCCTGCGCGCGTCGTCAAACTGGTCGCACAACGCACGCCGGTGGTTGAGCCGGTCCAGCGAAATCTCCTGCACGGTGGACAGGCCCTTGATGTCAAATTGCAACTCCGCGTCGGCACAGTCGCGATAATAGGGATTGTCAACGCTGTCGCGCTTGCGGATGTCGGTGGCCAGCGCGTTGTACGCCGTGCCCAGCCACCCGGCATACTGTCCGGTGCGGTCGTAGCCCTGCAGGTGACCCAAGCGATTGGGAAGGTAGATGTAATCGGGCAACCCGCGAGCGTTGGCATCGGCAGCCTGACGCGAAAGGTATTCCACCACACTTCCCATCGACGGCCAGTCGGTCTCACGCGCGTTGACGTCCTGCCCATTGGCGGCGCCCCGCGTCCACTTGTGGCCCGTCTGGATATAGTGGCAGGCATTGTGATCGTTGTGCGGGTGGGTCATCGTGCGGATGACGCAGAGCTTGTCCGTCACCTGCGCCAGATGCGGCAGCCGCTCGCACAGCATGAGGTCGGGAGTCCGGCACGGTATGGGCCGGTAGGGCCCGCGCAGACCGCTGGGAGCCTCGGGCTTGAGGTCGAAGGTTTCCAGCTGGCTGGGACCGCCAAAGAGATACAGGAAAATGACCGACTTGGCGCGCGCGCCCGTGAAGGGCTTCCGGGCTCCCGTGCCCTGCGACTCGGCCGCGAGCACTTTGGGAAGCGAAAGTCCAAAGAGGCCCGCGCCACCGATTTGCAGAAGCTCACGCCGGGACAACCCCGAACACACCCGGCTGCGATGCCCCTGAATGACCAGCATGCAATGGCAGCATCGCCCAAGGATGCGCGAAGACAAGCCCATTTTAGAGCCGCTTGCAGGTGCGAGCGCCCCGTGTATAGTGGGCCTAATCCCATGATGAACCGACGGAATTTCCTCGGCGCGCTTTCGGGCGGCTCCGCGCTGGCCGGGTTGCACGCGCAAAACACGCAACCTGCCGCACCCCCCAAGCCGCTGGCCGTGGTGACCACCGAGTGGCGCTACCGCTCGCACGCCTGGCACATGGCCACGCGATTCATGGTGGGCTATCCCCTGCGCGGGCGGTGGCACCGGCCGCCCTTCCGCGTGGTGTCGGCTTATGTGGACCAGAAGCCCGAGAAGGATCTCACGCCGGCGCTGGCGGCGGAATTTGGATTCGAGCAGCACGCCACCATCGCGAAGGCATTGCGGCGCGGCGGCAAGAAGCTGGCGGTGGAGGGCGTGCTCCTCATCGGCGAACACGGCGACTACCCGCAGAACGAGATCGGACAGAAGCAGTATCCGCGCTACCAGTTCTTCAAGGCCATCACCGACGTCTTCAACGAGGACGGCTGCGGCGTGCCGGTGTTTAACGACAAACACCTCTCGTGGAAATGGGAGTGGGCCAAAGAGATGGTGGCCACGGCGCGCGACATGGGTTTCCCTTTTCTCGCAGGGTCGTCGCTGCCGGTGACCTGGCGCATGCCCGCCATCGACCTGCCCTACGACGCGGCCTGCGAGGAGGTGGTGTGCGTGGCGATGGGCTCGGTGGATGTCTATGACTTTCACGCGCTGGAGACCATCCAGTGCATGGCCGAACGCCGGCGCGGCGGCGAGGTGGGTGTGCGGTGGCTCGAAGCCTTGCGCGGCGACGCGGTGTGGCAGGCGATGGCGCAGGGAAGTTTTGCGCGGGGGGGATGGGATCCATCGCTCTTTGAGTCGTGTTTAAGCCGCAGCCACACGCTGAGCCAGCCGCCAACCTTCAGCCATCGCTATCCCACGCCTGAGCAAATCCGCGCCTGGGTGAAGGAACCCGTGGCCTACCGGTTCGAATACAACGACGGGCTCAAGGCCACGATGCTGCTCATGAACGGGCTGGTGGACGACTTCACGGTCGCCTGGCGATTGCGCGACCGCAAGGAGCCGCTCTCGACGCTCTTCCAGCTTCCGCCCAACCCCAACGTGGTCTACTCGGCGGCGCTGATGTCCAAGGCCGAGGAAATGTTCCGCACGGGCAAGGCGCCCTATCCCGTGGAACGCACGCTGCTCACCTCGGGCCTAGTGGAAGCGGGCCTCAAATCGCTGGCGGCCAAGCGCAGGCTGGAAACCCCGCACCTGGCCGTGCGCTACACCGCGCCAAAGGAATCACAATTCTGGCGGGACTGACAAAGCCCTCCGCTCCCCGTGAACCAAACCCACGACGCCCACCCGAGCCGGCGGCAATTTCTTTGCGGCGCCGCCGCGGCCGTCGTGGCCCTTCCGCGCATCGTGCTGGCCCAACCTGCGGCGTTGGAGTTGGGCACGCGCTTGGAGATGTTCGTTGACCGGCTGCTGGTGGGCCGCCTCACCGGCGACGCGGCGCTGCATTTGCACCAGCCCGAGCCCAAGGACGTGGCGCTCGTCACCGGCGAGCCGTGGGAGGGCAACACCTGCGCCTACTATTCCATTTTTCAGGATGGTCCGCGCTATCGCATGTACTACCGCGGATCGCACTGGGACGAGCAGGCTAAAAAGGCAACGCATCCGGAGGTGACCTGCTACGCGCAGAGCAAGGACGGCATCACGTTTGAAAAGCCCCAACTGGGGCAGTTTGAATTTGCCGGCTCCAAGGAAAACAACATCGTGTGGGCCGGCAACGGCACCCACTGTTTCACTCCGTTCAAAGACGATCGTGAGGGGTGCGCGCCTGCTGCGCAGTACAAGGCTCTTTCCAGCGGCCATCCCGGGGCGCGCAAGGGACTTTACGCCTACCAGTCGGCCGACGGCATCCGATGGGCGCTGGCACGCCCTGAGCCGGTGATCACGCAAGGCGCATTCGACTCCCAGAACCTGGCGTTCTGGGATGCGCACGCGGGATTGTACCGCGAGTATCACCGCACCTTTGTGGGCGGCGTGCGGGCCATCATGACGGGCACCTCGGCAGACTTCATCGAGTGGACGCCGCCGCAGCTTCTCGACTTTCAGGACGACGCAGCCCGCGAGCACCTTTACACCAACGCCATTCGGCCCTATCCCCGCGCGCCTCATCTGCTCATCGGGTTTCCCGCGCGCTTCCTGCCCAATGACGGCCAGAGCGTCGAGCCCGTGTTGATGTCCAGCCGTGACGGTCGGAAGTTCCACCGGTGGCCGGAGGCTGTGATCCCCAAGACCGCGCCAAAGGACCGCGCTGGCAATCGAAGCAATTACATGGCGTGGGGGTTGGTGACTCTGCCGGGCCGCCCGGATCACCTTTCGGTTTACGCCACCGAGGCCTATTACACCGGGCCCAGCAGCCGGATTCGGCGCTTTGAGTATCGCGTGGATGGGTTTGCCAGCCTGCGCGCCGGCGGTGGTGGCGGCACGCTGACGACGCCGCCCCTGCGGCTGGACCGACTCGCCGAGCGCCTTGAAGTGAACTACGCCGTAACCAAGCCCGATGGTCGCATTCGCGTGGGGTTGGAATCGCCCGAGGGCGAGCCCGTTGCCGGGCGTGGATTGGAGGAGTGCGTGCCGCTCAATGGAAACCGCGTGCGCCACACCGTCGCATGGAAGGCGGATGCCGACTTGAGCACGTTGCGCGGCAAGACCCTGAGGCTGCGCTTTGAACTCAAGAACGCTGATCTCTACTCGCTGCGATTCCAGCCGTGGCTGACTTGACGCGGCCTCCGCTGGCGGCAGGGGGCGCTAGATGAGTTCCTTGATGGGGGTACCCTGATCGATGATCGCCACCGGGCGGCCCGCAAAATCGGGGAATGCCAGGTTCATGTCGATTCCCAGCACGTGGTAAATCGTGGCCAGCACATCGGCGGGTGTGAGCGGCCTGTCCGCAGGAGCCTCGGCCTTGGGATCCGTGCTGCCCACCACCTGGCCCATTTTAAGTCCGCCGCCAGCCATGAGCACGCTCATTGCCTGACCCCAGTGGTCGCGGCCCGGCACTGCAATGCCCGGCTGGCCGTCGTTGAGCTTGGGCGTGCGCCCGAATTCGCCCATCACCACCACGAGCACGTCGTCGAGCATGCGGCGGTCGTGCAAATCCTGCATGAGGCCCGCGACGGCCATGTCCAGATAAGGCAGGCGCTGTTCGAGTGCCTCCCGGATCATGGAGTGCGTGTCCCAGTGCGGCATGTCCACCGTGACGAAGCTCACGCCCGCCTCCACCAACCGGCGCGCCATGAGCGTGTAATGCCCCCACGGGCCGCGCCCGTAGCTATCGCGCGTCTTGGCACTCTCCTTGTCCATGTCGAATGCTTCGCGTGCCCGGCCGCCCAGCACCATGTCCACAGCCTGCTGATGGTAACGATCCATGTTCTCCATCATGCGGCTCTGGTCGAGCTTACGGCTGATCTGATCGAGTCCTGAAAGTAGGCTTTCGCGGCCGCGAGTGCGCCCGGTTTCGCCGCCCAAGTTTTCCAGACACGGAGGCTTCTGGATATCGAGCTTGCCGGCAGCCGCCAGATAACGCTGCTCCATGTTCACCTGAAAGGGATTATATGCCGAACCCAGATAGGCGGCGCCTTGATAGCCTGGGTAAAGGTAGACGCTGTGGGCCGCCGGCAATCCCACGTACGCAGGCATTCCTGCGGCATTGGCCCCCTTGACACGCGACACGAACGAACCCACCGATGGATACTTCTGCGCCTGGCTCACGGCCGTGCTACCCAGTCTCCCCGTCAACATCCAATGCGCCGCGGCAAAGTGGTCGCCGTTGTTGTGATGCACCGAACGCAGAAACGCCATCTTGTCGGCGTGCTTGGCGTGCAAGGGCAGTTTCTCTGAGATGCGGATGCCGGGCACATTGGTCGGCATGTCCAGCCACGGCCCGCGATATTCCTTGGGCGAATCGGGCTTGGGATCGTAGGTCTCCATGTGGCTTGGGCCGCCATCAAGCCAGATCAAAATCACCGACTTGTTGTTGCGCTTTGCCTTGCCCTCGGCACGCAACCGGATGAGGTCGGAGGCCGACAAGCCCATCAATCCCAAGAACCCCGCCTTGATCGCGCTGCGCCGGGTGAACCCCGCGCAATTGACGCCCGCGCCCCGCGTGTTTCGAATCTCCAACATGGGTGGATTTGACGCCCTAGGTTCCCACCGACTTCACGCCGAATTATTCTCAAGGTGGCCACAAGGGCCCCTTGGCGGGGGGAGCCCGTTGCCGTGGGAGGGTTCCCCCTAAAGACTGGGAATTGACGCGCCGAGGGCACCGGCTATGATGCGCGAGACCCCCATGGGGCAGTGAGGGAAAAATGGAAATCCACATTGACCGCGCTGGTGAGAGGTACGGCCCGTACTCCTTGGACGAGGTGAACCAACACTTGGGCTCTGGCCTGCTGCAGGCCACCGACAACGCCTGGCATGACGGGCTGGCCGAGTGGGTTCCGCTGAGCCAAATGGAAGGCGTGCGCCCGGCCTCCAGCGGCGCCGCACCTTCCAAGCCCTCCAAGGCGGGCGCGCGCAGCGGCGGTGGCAAGGGGTTGAAAGTTGCGCTGGTTGCCTTGGGCACAGCGGCCGTGGTGACGGGAATTGTGTTCGGGGTGTTGCACCTCACCAAGGGCAAAGGCGGCAAGGGCGCCGCAGCGGCCGCGGGCAAGGCGGAGTGGGGGCACCTGCCCAAGGACACGGACTTTGTGTTGCGCGTCAAACTGGGCGCGATCTTCAATCACCCGGCGGTGCAGGATCAGCTCAAGGCCAATCCTCAGGCGGGCATGATTCTGCAGATGGCCGAAGGGATGACCGGGTTAAAACCCTCGGACATCGACTCGGCCACGCTCGGCATCGCGGGGCTGGGCAAATTTGCGTCCGCACAGATGACAGGCGGTGGCGCCCCGGGCGGGGCGGACTTTGAGTCTTATCTGGCCAAGGGCGAAGGCCAGTTGGTGTTCGTGGTGCGCACCACCAAGGAAGTGGATCCGGACAAGTTGACCGGGCTGGCCACCAATGCGCTGGCATCAACCGCAGCCCTCCAGGAGCAATCCCACGGCGGCGGCAAATACATCCTTGCCAAGAAGCAAGGCGAAGCCAGCGCCGCGTTTTATTTCCCCGACAAGAAGACGCTGGTCTTCGGCACGGAAAACACGGTGAAGAATTCCATCGATGCCAAGGGCGCGGCGCCCGCGCTGCCCTCTCTGGATTTCGTGGACACCAGCAAGCAGTTCTGCGCGGCGTTCGTCCCCGGCAGCGCGTTCTTTGCGAAGGCGATGGAATCGGCGCCCATCCCGCCGGGCGGCCCCCCTCAGCTCGAGGCCATGGCCAAGTCACTGGCAAAACTCGAGGGAATCGCCGTGTCGGGCTCCGCCGCTTCGGGACTCCAACTGGAAGTCGCCGCCAAGTTCACCGATGAACCCTCGGCCAAGGCGCTGTCTGAGGGCATCACCACCGCTCTAGCCGACCCGCAATTGGCCGGCGCCATGCTGTTCCTGCAAGGCATGGGCATCACGCCGCCCAAGCCCGAACAGAAAGGCGCCGTCACCAAACTCGCTCTCATGGTGCCCGAACAGGCATTGGCGCAACTGGCGCAAATGGGAGGCGGCATGGCAGGTATTCCCAATGGCGGCAACACGGGCGGCAACCCAGTCACCTCGATTCCCTCACCGGTGGGCCCGCCCTCCAAAGGCCGGCCTCAACCCATCGGAATTCCCGGCACCAAAGGCGGCACGGGAACCAATCCCGGCACGAATCCCGGTACTAATCCGGGAACAAACCCCGCCAGCAACTCCGGGCCGCACACCGAGCGAACCGTGAAACTTTGGACGACCCTGGCGGGACTCGTCACCACGGCCAAGCAGCAGCAGCCGTGGCCAAACGCGCTACAATTCCAGCAATCCTTCGGTGCGCCCGACGTTCAGGAGAACGTCGCTTTGCAGGCGAAGCGCTTTGACGCCACCGTCATGGGTCAACTTTACCTCCCGAAGCCAACGCAGCCGGAAATCAATTCTGGGACGATTCAAACCGTCTGCCAACTGTATCGTAACGGCGGCCAGGGCATCATCCGCCTATACTTCCGCCAGAACGTGCTCGTGGCCTTTGAATGGGACGAATCGGCAGCGGGTCAAAAAGTGGGCCCACCCAAGTTGGAAGGGCTGCAAAAGCAGTGACGCGGTGAATCCTCCGGGCTAAACCGCTCAAGAAAGCGACCCCATGCTCCACCGACGCGATGCGATGATCCGGCTGGGGCAACTGGGTTGCGGCGCGCTTGCCTTGCCTGATCTGTTGCGCGCCCAGCAAAGCCCCGCGGCAATTCCCAGCGCGGGCGGCAAAGCCAAGGCGTGCATCCTCATCTACCTCTGGGGCGGCCCGCCACAGATGGACCTCTGGGATCCCAACCCCGAGGCACCCTCGGGCATCCGCAGCCTGTTTAGTCCCATTCCCACCAAGGTGCCGGGCACGCACGTTTCCGAGCAGATGCCCCTCTTTGCGAAGCTGACGGACAAGCTCGCCATCATCCGTTCGCTCACGCATGACAGCGACGAGCATGGCAACTCGGTGTATTACACCCTGACCGGCCATCGCGATCCCCGGAAGATCTTTGGCCGCAACCACCGCACCCGCCAGTGCCAGCCGGGCATGGGGTCGGTGCTTTCCGCGCTGCGCCCGGTGGCCGACATGCCCGGCACCGTCACCATCCCCAGGCCCATCGGCCACGACGGCGTCACCTACTCGGGCACCCACGCGGGCTTCCTGGGGCCGCGGCACGATCCGTTGGAAATCGGCCGCGTTGGCGAAGAGAGCAAGGCTGACGAGCTCTTTCCGCTGACGCTGCCCGACACCGTAAGCCACGCGCGTCTGCTGGCGCGCCATGGACTGGTGCGCACACTGGAGGGAATGGACCGCAAGCTGCAGGCCAATCCTTCCACAGTCGACCACTTGGAGTATCAGCGGCAGGCCATGGGGATGCTGCTTTCCTCCAACGTTCGCACGGCGCTGGACATCAACAAGGAAACACCCGCCGTGCGCGATCGCTACGGCCGCAACGAGTGGGGCGAGAGCATTCTCATGTGCCGGCGCCTGGTGGAATCGGGCGTGCGGCTGGTCACCCTCTCGTGGATGTACATCCAGAAGGGCGGCAACGTCGCCAATGTGTGGGACAACCACGGCAACTTTGAAGGCAAGACGGGGTACGACATGCTGAAGGCCGAATACTGCCTGCCCTCGCTGGATCGCGGCTTCCACGCGCTGATGGAAGACCTCACCGGGCGCGGCCTCATCGACCAAACCCTGGTGGCGATGTTCGGTGAATTTGGCCGCACCCCAAAAATCAACGCCACTGTGGGCCGCGACCACTGGGGCGCCTGCCAGTCGGCCGTGCTGGCCGGCGGCGGCATCCGTGGCGGCGCACTCTACGGCAAGAGCGACAAGCAGTCGGCGTATCCGGTGGACAATCCCGTCTCGCCGGCGGATCTGCACGCCACGATCTACCACGCGCTGGGACTGGCGCCAGACACGATGGTGTACGACAACCTGAACCGCCCCCATCGCATCTGCGACGGCCGCCCCCTCACCTGCCTCTTTGGCTGATCGAGCGCAGGCTCATTTACTTTCCGCATGTCCGTTGCCCAACACGCTGCTCTCATCGCGGCCTGCATGATTGCCCTGTGCCAAGGCGCGCCTGCCGCCGACGCCCCACCAGCCGCGCCCCCCTTTCGCACCGCGCATAACGCAACGCTGAAGGCCGAGGAAAGGGAATTGGAATCCAACAGGGACTTCGCCAAACTTCGCGTCGAGTTTAACGGCATCGAAGGCGACCGCGTGCCCGGTCATCTCTACCTTCCGAAGGCGGCGGGAGCGGCCCGGCGGCGGCCGGCCATCCTCGTCCAGCACGGCATCGGCGATCGCAAGCAGGCGGAGTACGTCGTGGAGTGCTGCAAGCTCATCGCGGCGCGCGGCATGATTGCGCTGGCAATTGATGCGCCCCACCGCGGTGAGCGCAAGGTGCCGGGCGCGAAGAGCCCGGAAATCTGGAATCTGACGGAGGTGCGCGCCTGGTTCAGGCAACACTGCGGCGACTACAGCCGCGCGCTCGACTATCTTGCAACGCGGCCCGACGTGGACGGCTCGCAACTGGGCTACATCGGATTTAGCTGGGGTGCCATCACGGGCATCACCTTTGCCGCGCACGACCCTCGCGTGCGCTGCGTGGGCTCCGTCGTGGGCGGCGGCAACCTGTTGGGCGCTCTGGGGCCGGAACTGGATCCCGCCCGCACGGTCGGCCGCATCGCCCCGCGCCCGCTACTGTTCCTCAATGCCACGAAGGACCAAGTGGTACTGCGCCCCTTCGCAGAGTCGCTTCACAAGGCCGCCGGCAAGGGCGCGGTGGTGCGCTGGCACGAGACCGACCACATCTTCCGCGGCACGGATCGCCCGAGGATCATGGGCGAGCTTGCCGACTTCATGAAGGCTCACATCGCGCCCCTGCCCCTAATCGCGCCGCCTGCCCCGCGCGCTCCATGAGGGATACCCCGCACGCGCGGGTTGGACATGCGCCCGCGTTCCAGGCTAGCCTAGCCCGGTGAACCCCCCGCGCATCGCCGCTCCGCCCGAGGCCTTGGACTTCCACTCTCCCGGCAGGCGCGACTACTGGGTCTCGCTCGAGCACGACAGCATCTGGGGCGAGTGGCACATTCCGCTCACGGTGATGGTGGGCCCCGAAGCGCAGCCGGGCCGCGGCCTTGTTGTCTTTGGCGCCAACCACGGCAACGAATACGAAGGGCCGGTGGTCATCAAGAATCTGCTCCGCGAAATCCAGCCCGCCGACGTGCGCGGCCGCCTGATCTTCGTGCCCGTGCTCAACGTCGCCGCCTTCCGCGCCGGCACGCGCGAGAGCGTTTCCGAGGACGGCGTGAACTTAAACCGCGCCTTTGTGGAGGGCGCGGGCACCACGACGGCGCTCTCGGGCATCACACACCGCATTGCGCGGTTTGTCCGCGAGCACCTCTGGGGGCACGTGCATGTGGTGATTGACCTGCATTCGGGCGGGCTGGTGGCGCGCTTTGCGCTGACCACCAGCTATCATGTCGTCGAGGACGCCGCGCAGGCGCGCGCGATGGAGGAGGCCGCGCGCTGGTTCGGCACGCCCTTCGTCATGACCTATCAAAACCGCACGCCGGGCCTGCTGCCCAGCGAGGCCGAGCGGCTGGGCAAGATTACGATTGGCACCGAACTGGGCTGGGGCGCGGCCGTCAACGCGCTGGGAGTGCGCTACGGGCGGCACGGTGTGCTGGCGGCGGCCATCCACCACGGCCAGCTCTCGGGAGTCATCGCCCCCATCGACCACCACGCGGAGGGCACGCAGCGCGTTGTAGAAATCGTGGATCGCGACTGCTTCCTGCCAGCCCCGTGGCCGGGGCATTTCGAGCCACTGGTGGAATGCGGGGCGCTCGTGCGCGCCGGGCAGGCCGTGGGGCTGCTGCACGACTTCCACCGCATCGACGAGCCGCCCCATGAGGTGAAGGCGCGGCTTGAGGGCTACGTGATTGCGCAGGCGTGGCAGGCGCGTGTTGAGCAAGGCCAGCACATCGCAGTAGTGGCGCGCCCTGCTCGCTGAACCCAGATCGCAGCCTCACTGATTGGCGCGGACGTGCGGAGGCAGCAGGAAATAATAGAACGCCGTGCCCGCGGCCGCAAAGAGCGCGGCAATGTAAAATATTTGCTGGGAGGCCACGCCCTGCAGCTTCGCGGCTTGAAATAGGGCGGCGCCCAGGATGGTGGTGGCGAAGGAAATCGCGTTGGCGGTGCCCATGAACCGGCCCCGCGCGTCCGCCGGCGAGAGCCTCTGGAGCAGCGCCTGCAGCGGGATGACGTAGAATCCGCAGAAGAGCCCCATCGCGGCGAGATACCCTGCAACCACGCCGAAATCACGGGGTGCGCGGGCCAGCAACACGAAGATGACCGTGAGGGCCACCGTTCCCACGGGAACCAGCCCCGGCCTTATTTGGTGCCCTGAAATCCAGCCGGCCACGACACTCCCCACTGCGATGGATATCCCCAGCACCGCCATCAACAGCGCGGCGCGCGCCGAGCTCACCCCCAGCACGTCGCGATAGTCGGAGAGGATGAGCAGCACCATCGACGCGATGAGGTAGAAGAGCGACCAGCCCACCACCACGCGCAACACGGGGGTGCGAGACATCTCCCGCAGCGCCACGACGTAGGGCGTCACCACATCCCACCGAAGCCGCAGGCCCGGACTCTGCGCGGGCAGCGCGGGAAGCATCCGTACAGCCGCAAGACCCGCCAGCGCCACCCCCATCACGGCCGCACCGGGCAGCCACAGGAGCCGTGGCACGCCTCCCTCGCCGGCATAGTGCTCGTACACGATGGCCGCCACCACCGTGCCGGCCAGCACCGCCAGGTTGGTGAGCATGTTGATGAGGCCGTTGGCCCGGCTGAGCTCCCCGCCCTGCACCAATTCCGGAATCATGCCGTACTTCGCCGGGCCGTAAAACGCCGAGTGCGAACCCAAGAGGAACATCGCCACCAGGCACAGCGCCACGTTTTGCAGCCAGAATCCTGCGAACACCACCACGCCGATGCCGACCTCCAGCACCTTCACCCAGAAGGCCATGCGCGCCTTGCTATAGCCATCGGCCAGCTGCCCGGCGAATCCCGAGAAGAGCAGGAAGGGCAGCGCGAGAAAATACACCGCGTACGACTGGCCGCCTTCACCCAAGCGGCCGTCCCACACGCCGCCCGCCGCCACGGCTAGCGTGAGCACCTGTTTGAGAATATGGTCGTTGGCGGCACCGCAGAACTGCGTCAGCGCCAGAGAAACAAATCCGCGGTTGAGCAACGGGCGCCCCATCGCCTTGGCACCGGGCCCGTGCGCTGAGGCTTCAGCCATGGGTCATCAGCCTCGGCGAATGGCCGCGCGGTGGAAAGCCAAAAGGCTGAGGCTTGACTTTCCATGCCCCGGCACAACCATGTCCCTCATTCATGAAAACTCCACTGTCCCTCCTGTTTTTTGCAGCCGCGTTGACACTGTCCGCCGACGACGCCACGCCCTTTGACGGCAAGAGCCTCTCGGGCTGGAAGACCAAGGGAGCCAGGGAAAAAAGCCATTGGGTGGTGGGAACGGCCACGATGAGTGCGGCCAAGAACAACGAGCTCACCGTGGCCAAAGGCGAAGGCGAACTGGCGAACGCCAAGGGTGGCGGCGTGGACCTCTACAGCGAGGCGGTGTTTGGCGACGCCGTGATCGAGCTTGAGGTGATGGTGCCCAAGGGTTCCAACTCGGGCATCTATGTGATGGGTGAGTACGAGATTCAGGTGTTTGACAGTTTTGGCAAGGCCAAGCCCGGCGGCGGTGACATGGGTGCGCTCTACGGCGCGCAGCCGCCCCGTGTGAATGCCAGTAGGAAGCCGGGCGAATGGCAGAAATATGAAATCCACTTCAAGGCGCCGCGCTTTGACGCCGATGGCAAGAAGAGCAGCAACGCGGTGTTTAAGAAGGTGATTCTCAACGGCCAGGTGCTGCACGAAAATGTGGAGATGCCAAAGGGTACTCCCGGAGGCGTGGACGGCAAGGAGAAGGCGAAGGGGCCGCTCATGTTTCAAGGCGACCACGGGCCCGTGGCCTACCGGAACATCGTGGTCAAGCCGCTCCCGTAGCCTCCGGGACTGACTCCACTTTTTTAGATTGATGGGCGCGTTCTAGCCCTTCGCGGCCTGTTGCGCAGCGACACTAGCGACTTCGAGGCAAGCCCGAATGTCCGCCATGGGATCCTTCGGGTTTTCCTCGTATTCCAAGCTGAGTGCGCCGTCCGCCGGAAACTTCACCTTGCGCATCGCCTTGAACGTGGCGAGCACGTCCATTTGGCCTTTGCCCAGAATGACCCCTTTCGCATTCCCCTTCTTCTCCGCGAAATCCTTGAGGTGCACCCCGTAGAGCCGCCCTCCCAACTTCTCCACCACCTCCGCCGCATCGTAGCCAGAGCGGATGTAGTGCCCCAGATCGGCGCAAAAGCCTACGCGACGATCGTGGCCCTCGACGGCCTTGAGCGAATCCTCAGGCTTGTTGTAGCGCGCGCCCGGCCCATGGTTGTGGATGGCGATGCGCACGTCGTACTGCGCCACGAGCTTGTCGAGGCTCTCGAACGAGTCGGGCGTGGGGTCGGCGCTCAGGTTGCGGATGCCTGCAGCCTTGGCGAACTTGAAGATGACTTCGTTCTTGGCGTGATCCTTCGTGAACGCGTTCACCCCGTGCGAGCTGGGCGAGAGATCATGCTTTGCCAGTAGGGCATTCATGTCGGCGATTTTCTTGGCGTCGGGCGTGATGCCGTAGTGCCCGCCGAAAAACTCAACCCAATGCAGTCCCAAGTCCTGAATCTTCTGCAGCGCGCCTTCCGGGCCATCCACTCCGAACCCCCGCAGCGAATAGCTCTGGATGCCCATCGGGAAGCCGCCGTACTTGCGCAGCGAGTCCGCCCGGCCTTGGGATTCCTTCGCAAGAATCTTTGGCACCTCAAACCACGTGGCGCCTGCCGCAGCGGCTGCCACAAGAGTGCGTTGAAGGAACCAGCGTCTGGATAGGGGTGAATTCATGCGGTGTGTTGGTTGACGCAGCCGAGCATCCTCCAAATGCCCCTGCGCAGGCAAGGCATTCTACCTCATCCCACCGGGCTTCACCACTCCGGGTGCGCCCGCTTCATTTCAGCGGCCAGATCCGGAAGGTACATGGGGGCGCTGCCCATGAGGACGGCGTCGGCGCCGGCCGCGAACAACGCGGCTGCATCCGCCACGCTCGCCACGCCTCCCACGGCCGCCAAGGTCAAGCCAAGTCCCTCGCGTTCCAACAAGTGCCGGGCCCGGCGCACCGCAGCGACGCTCGCCGGAAAATGGATGCGTCCTTGAACGCCCACGACCTCGTGGCCGGCACCAAAGTACGGTCGGCCGTCGCGGTGGAGCACTCGCCGCGCCGTCGCACTGGAGAGCGTGACGCCCTGAGCTGCGCCCGCCACGGCGCGCAGCAACGCCGCAAGTTCATGTTCGGCGTCCGGGTTCCCCACTTTCAAAAGCAACGGCACCGGACCAATCGCCTCCTGGATGCGCTGCGCAACAAGGCGGCTTAGCGCGATGTCCCGGAACACCGCGCCGTTTCCCGAAGGCAGCGCCGGTGCCAGCAAGTTGGCCTCGATGACATCCGCGCCGGCATCCGCCGCCCACGCTGCACACTGCGCGTAGTCAGCCGCCAGCCTTTGAGCGTCCCATCCGAGTTGCGCGCTGCCCGCCACCGACACCAAGAGCAGTTGCCCCGGCTGCAGCGCCTCCTTGGCGCGCATCACATCCTCCCGCCAGAATTCCGGCGCTGCAGAGGGCATTCCGAAACAGGCCGCTGAATTGACCAAGGCGGGATCGCTGGGCAGCCCTTCGAGGGCAAACATGGGGCCGCCTGGCTCATCGCCCTCTTCGACAAATACCCAGTTGGGGGGCGGATGGCAGGGATGCGCGCGAGTGCGCACGGTCTTGTAGGTAAGCAGGTCAAAACCGCGCGCGGCGTAGTCACGCAGCCACCGGCTGTTCATGAGCAAGCCTGCCGCGATGCCAATTCGACTGTAAACACGGCGCCCGAGAAAATCCTTGAGGGGCGTGGAAGGCGGCAGCGTGGAAGGCGGCGGCAAGTGCGGCCCGCGCTCCATGTTCTCCTCATACGAAGCAGCAAACTGGTACGCGCACTGCACAGGGGAAAATGCTAGCCCGCGCCGGGTGGATTGAAAAGGGTCACTCGCGCACGACGAATCGGTACCGGCCATCATGCGCATCGGCGATGGCCTTCAACGTCTTCTCGCCGGACCGGTCGTAGAAGCCGATGGTGTTGATCCGAATCTGTTTGCGGGGATTGGCTCGCTTGAGTTGTTCTATAGTGCCATTGGCGTTGAAGAACTGGCCGTCGCTCAGAATCCAAAGCGTGTCCGGCTGGAACTTCAACGCCATCGACAACGCCGGTATCGGATTGGTGCCGCCGCCTGTGTCCCGTTTCCAAATCCAATCCTCGACCCACCGAAAATCCGCGGGCACCGCCGTGGGAGGATTCTTTGAAGGAAGCCATTCCGCCTCGTCATCAAAGAAATAGATCATGAAAGGCGAGCCACGGGGCAGTTGCTTCATGCACTTGACCAGCTCCGCGCGCGCGGCCCGAAAAGGCTCGCCCTCCATGCTGCCAGATTTGTCGATGACGAAGGCGAACCGATGGCCCCTGCCCGGCGTCCCGAAAAAGGACACGCCGCCCTCCTCATCGTCGTCCTTCAAATCGAGCAGCCGAAGATTGGCCAGCGCAATCTCACTGCCATTCTTGGCCGCCAACGCCCACCACGCCCGGGCCAGCGCCAGGTTCTGCGGCACGCGCTTGCCCTCAAAATAGATGATCCCCAAGTCCACCTGGGCTTCCACGCTGCCTGCCCTGGCCCGCGCATCCAACAGCCTCAAGTCAACGGTTTGAAGATCCTTCTCCCCTGATTTTGGGCCCGTATTGGCTGGCTTTTGCGGCACCGGCCCCGCCAGCACGGCTGCCACCCAGAATGCAGTCACGACGGCGGCAGCCCACAACTTCATGTTCAAATGGTATGCCGGCATTTCGAACTGTCAAGGGGTGCTCACCATGGCTTCCACCAGCCGCAGCAGGGAACGAACGGTGACACCGGTGGCGCCCTTGGGATAGGCAGCCGTGGCCTTGTCGGCCCACGCCGTCCCGGCGATGTCCAGATGCACCCAGGGCACCTCGCCCACAAACTGCTCCAAAAACTTCGCGGCGGTGATCGTGCCCGCCTTGCGCTCGGCGGAGGCATTGCGGAGGTCGGAGATGTCGCCGCGCATGGGCGCCAGGTAGTCCTCGTCCATGGGCAGGGGCCAGAACCGCTCGCCGGCCTGGCGACCGGCAGCGCGAAGAGCCTGGGTCAGCGGCTCGCTGTTGGACAGCACCGCCACATTGACGCTGCCCAGCGCGACGCTCACGGCTCCGGTCAGCGTGGCCGCGTCAACGATGTGCGTGGCCCCCAACCTCGTGGCACAAACGAGTGCATCGGCCAGCACCAGTCTTCCCTCCGCATCGGTGTTGATCACCTCAATGGTCTTGCCGTCCATCGCCGCAATCACGTCACCGGGCCGCAGCGCCGTGCCGCTGGGCATGTTCTCCGCCAAGGCCAGCAACGCACTGACCCGCACGGGCAGTTTAAGGCGCGCGACCCCCAGCATCACCGCCAGCATCGTCGCCGCGCCGGCCATGTCGTACTTCATCTTCTCCATCGAATCGGCTGACTTCAGCGACAAGCCGCCTGAATCGAAAGTAATGCCCTTGCCCACCAGAAACAAATGGGTGCCCGCTTTGGCGTGCTGGGGATTCCAAGCCAGCCGGACCATCCGGGGCGGCCGCGCCGAGCCCTGCCCCACGGCGAGGATCGCGCCGGCACCCATGCTGCGCAACGCAGCCTCGTCATACTCCTGTGCCTCAAGCCCCGCTTCGCGCCCGTCGGCCAGCGCGCGTCCTGCAAGTTGAGCCGGACCCAGTTCGTTGGCGGGCGCGGTGATTAATTCCCTCGCGTAGTTGACGGCGTCACCTGCGATCCGTCCGGCATCGAGGCTGCCGTGTTCGACTGCGCCACACAAAATCAATTCCTGAAGGCTGCCGCCGTTGCCGTCCTTGGCGCCACGAGGGTGACACGCGCCAAAGAGCGCACCTTCCACCAGCGGCCGGGTCTGCGCAGCCGACGCCACACGGAGGGCCAGACTTCGCGCGCCGAGCTTGGCAGCAATTCGTGCCGCCTGTGAGGCAAAGGCGTGCAGGCTCATCGCGTCCGCCTGACGCCCCACTCCCACGAGAAGATGCCGCCGGATGGCTTCGCCCGGCGCCCGGTGCATCACCATCGTCTCGCCCTGCTTGCCGGCAAATCCCGCTTCGATCTCCTTCCAGAGCCCGGCCAAAGCCCCCTCCAGTTCCGGTTCGCGCTTTAAGTCCGTGCCAATGGGCCAGGCCATCGCGTCCGTGGCCAACGCCTCCAAGGGTCCTGAGTGAGTCGTGATGTTCATGGGTGTGGTGTCCGTAGTGAGCGGGTGGAAAACACGCTCCGCCTTTTTTTAATCCGTGTCGTCGGGCACGGGCGTTAGCGCGCCAATCGCCGCCATGAGCGTGTCGGCAATCCGCCGGTAGATTTCCTTGCGCTCCTCCGGGGTGCCCGATTTGGCGCGATCCCGTTCCTCCCGAAAATGCATCGGCCGGCCAAACTTGACGACGACCCGGCCGGGGCGCGGCAACCAATGCCCGCGCCCGTAATGCTCGTGGGTGTCAAACACCCGGATGGGGATCACGGGCGCGCTGCTGCGGGCAATCGCAAGCCCGATTCCCGGGCGCGCGGGCTGGAGCCGGCCGTCGGGACTGCGCGTGCCCTCGGGGAACATCATGATCGCCTGCCCGTCGCGCAGGCGGTTGAGGATGGTCTTGAGGCCGCGCGCACTGCCCCCGTCACGATCCAGCGGCACGCAATTCCACGACCGCAGGATCGCACCCGCAACCGGATTGGAGAATGCACTTTCCCTCGCCAAGTATTGTAAGACGCGCGGCGTGGCCGAGCCAATCAGCGGGGGGTCGATGAAGCTGGCGTGGTTGGCGGCAAGGATGGCCGGCCCGCGCGCAGGCACGCGTGCCGCATGCATAATTCTGCGCGGCTGATAGGTGGCAAAAAAAAATCTGAACCACCACCATCCAAGAAAATAACCCAGCCCCATCGCTTCTGCCGCAGGCGTGGGATCGCGCTCTGGGCGGGCGGCCGTCATTGTTCCTGATTTCCCACCCGGCGGCGGATGTAACGACGCACGACGAGAGGCATCAGCAGCTTGAGCCATGGCAGCAGGCAAAGGTGCCAGGGCACGTAGAGCACCTGCCGCCGCCGGCCCACTGCCTCGGCAATCTTGCGCGCGCAGAGTTCCACGCTGACGGCCCCGTCGCTGGATTTGTGCCGGCGCTCGCCCAGCAGCTGGCCGTCGCCGCCGATGGCGTTTTCCCTGAGGCGTGTGCCCAAGAGCCAATGCGGATACACTTTTAGAATCTCCACGCCCGTGCCAGCCAGCTCGCACCGGAGCGCGTCCACCCAGCCTTCCAGCGCGTGTTTGCTGGCGCTGTAGCCGGAATGAAAGGGCACGCCCACCTTGGCTTGGATGGAGGAGATGATGACGAGCATGCCACGGCGCTGCTGCAGGGGCCGCAGCGCCGCGCGCGCGCATTGCACGACCCCCAGAAAATTGGTCTCGATGAGCCGCCGGAAGATGCCCACGTCGTCCACGTCGGCGAAGCGCGTCCACATGCTGATGCCGGCATTGGCGAGGAAACAGTCGATCCCGCCAAAACGCGCCACCGTCTGGTCGACCAGACTTTGACAATCTTTGGCCTGCGTGACGTCACCAACCACCACCAGCGTATCAGCGGCACCCAGTTTGCGGCATTCGGCTTCCGTCTCCTTGAGGCGCGCCTCGCCGCGCGCGAAGAGCACCAACTGCGCGCCTCGCCGCGCAAACTCGTGCGCCAGCTGCCGCCCCAGACCGGAGGATGCACCGGTGATGACCACCGTGGTGGGTGCGCCGCTCATTTTCGCCCGGGATTAAAGGACCGCGCCCCGGACGCCGGCAGGCCCCACTTTTCCAGCGGGTTGTCCGAGGGCAGGATTTTTCCGGGATTCATGATGCCGCCTGGATCGAGCCCCTGCTTCAGGGCGCGCACGGCGGCCACACCCGTGGGCGAGAGCTCGTCGGTGATCCACGGCACGTGTTCGCTCCCCACGGCGTGGTGATGCGAAAGGGTGCCGCCATTGCGAAGGAAGGCATCCTCGGCGGCCTTCTTCACGTGCAGGTATTGCTCCAGTTCGCGGCCCTTGCACTGCCTCGCGCCGAAGGTGAAGTAGAGGCTCGCACCCGAATGATAGTTGTGGCTGATGTGGCAGCCCACCCACGGCGAGCTGCCGGTGTCGGTGATGGCCTCCTCGATGGCGCGCCGGACGTCCGTGTACATGGGCATGAGGTTGGACCACGTGGTCGCCGTCTCGCTGACATCCGCCATGATGTTGCGGTCCATGACATAGTCGCGCAGATGCGGAAAATCAAACTTGGCGCGCTGGAATGACCTGCCCGGCTCCGCACCCAGATACACACCGCCGTGCTTGCGGAACACCTCGGCCGACTCCTGCCGCACCCGGTGAAAGGTTGCATGGTCGCCCTCGCACGCCACGATCATGAGGCAGCACCTACCAAAGTCTATGCCGCGCACCGAGCCCAGATACCACTTCACAGCCCGGCCCAGCGCCTCCTTCATCGGAGTCTTGCGCGTCTTGAACGCGAAGGAGAGCGCCGTCTTCCCGGGGTCGTTGAGGCGCGTAATGACCGGCAGGCAGCCGCGCCTCACACACTCGTGGATGGCCGCGGCGCCGCTTTCGAAATCGCGGAAGAGCCAGCCGTAATAGTCCTTGTAAGCGGGCTGGGGATGCACCTGCATCACCGCCTCGGTCAACACACCCAGGATGCCTTCGCTGCCCACACAAAGGTGGCGCACGTCAATGCCGTTGGAACACTTGGGCACCGTGCGGGTGACGAGGGTGCCCTGCGGCGTCACCATCCGCAGGCTTAAAACCATGTCCTCGATCTTGCCGTACTGGTCGCTCTGCATACCCGCCGAGCGCGTGGCCAGCCAGCCCCCCAAGGTGGAGTGGACAAACGAGTCGGGGAAGTGGCCCAGCGTCACGCCATGGGCGCCCAGTTGCTCCTCCAGATGCGGCCCATACACGCCCGTCTGGATGCGCGCGGTGAGCGAATGCCGATCCACCGAGAGCACGCGGTGCATGCGGCCCATGTCCAGCGACACCACCATGCGGCCTGAAGAATCCTGCGGCTCCAGACATCCGGCGATGTTGGTTCCGCCGCCAAAGGGGATGAGCACCACCTGATGCTCCACCGCGGCGCGCACGATGGCCACGACATCCTCCTCGCCCTGCGGATACACCACGCAGTCGGGCGCGGCGCTCACCAGCCCATTGCGCAGCCGCCACAAGTCCCGAAAGCTCTTTCCCGCGGCATGGATGAGACGCGAGCGTTTGTCGTCGGCAATCTGGTCTGGATTAAGGCACCTCCCCAGTGCGGCAAGAAACGCTTCGTTGCGCCTGACAGCCGGTAGCTGGACTTGCTCGAAGGACACCGGCTGCGTGCGGGGCGTGTCGTTGTCGATGGCCAACACGCGACTGAGGTAGGGCCAGAGATGGGGCTTGTTGGAGTCGTCAAAGGACACCTCCTCGTGCCCCCATCCCCACCATTTCATGTGGCGGAAGGGTTGTAAAGATTCAGCGGCCATGGAGGCGTTCGCATTCATCCCGCAACTCGTGCAGCCGCCGCTCGAGTTCGTGCGTGATGCGGGTGTAGATGAGGCGGTTCATGCCCGTGTTGTCGTCGTTGGCAGCAAACCGGCCCGGGTCGATGGGCTTTCCAATGTGCACGCGGATCCGCGCCGGTCGCGGGAACGATACCCCCTTGGGCAGCGATTGGAAAGTGCCTCTGACATAGGCCGGCACGATGGGCAGCCCGAGTTCGGCGGCGATCATGGCGACGCCCTTCTTGAGGGGCGACATCTCGCCCGTGCGCGACCGCGTGCCTTCGGGGTAGAGAATGATGTTGCGCGGGCCGCACCGGCTGAATTCACGGCACGCCACCATGAGCCGCGCGAGAGTCTGACGCGTGGATTTCCGCTCGGCGGGAATGAGGTTCATCAGCATCGGCAGCGAGTTCTTCCGGTGCGCGTGATCAAAGAAGTAATCCTGCGCCGCCACCATGCCAAACGAGCCAAAGCCCATGCCCGTGGCGTGCATGAGCGCGGTGCTGTCCATGTGGCTGCAGTGGTTGCTGCAAAGGAGAAACGGCGGGGGCGGGAGATTCTCGCGCCCCTGAACGCGCAAGGGACAGTAGAGGCCAAAGAGCCCCTTGCAGAACCATTCGAAGGCCGTGTGCCACAGCCGCGCCTTGCCGGAGGGCAGCCGCCGCAGGTAGTCGAACTCCCCGTCAAGCTGGGTGCGGGCGAGCAGGTCCTGGAACGCGGACACCTAGCGCCTCCCAAACGTGGCGTGGGCGTGGGCGAATTCGTTGCTGACGATGGCGCCCGCCAGCGAAATCTCCAGCGCCAGTGCCGCCGCACAGATGATCTCCGCCAGCTTCTTGGCCGAGCCAGGCTCGCCCGCGCAACCGAGCATCTTCAGATGGCTCTGCTGTTGCGCCAGACGCGTCGCACCGCCCCACGTTCCCACGGTGATGGAGGGCATGCTCAGGGTGGCAAAGAGCGAGTCGCCCTGGCGTTCGTACGTGGCGATGCCCACGCTGTTCTCGGCCACGCAGGCGATGTCCTGCCCCAGCGCCAGATACAACGCCGCCAGCGCGTTGGCCGTGTGAAGATTAAGCCCCAAAAGACCGGCCATCTGCGACCCCAGATGCTTGTCGGTCAGCGCCCTGAGGATCTGATCCACACTCACCCGCATCACCTTGCGCAGGATGCGGTCGGGCACCGAGAAGGAACAGATCACGTGGTGGCCGCGCCCGTGCAGGATGGTCTTGTGCGCCGGGTTTTTGTCGCAGCAGAAATTGCTCTCCAGCAGGTACCGGAATGGCTTGGGTTGCTTGAAGGCACCCATGATGAACTGGCAGGCCGCCTCGGTGGCGATCGTCACCATGTTCTGCCCGGCGGCCTCCGCCGTGTTGTAGATGAATTCGAGCAGCACGCGGTTGTGGATGGGGTGCTTCTCGACGCGCAGCAACTTGCCGTGACGCGTGGTGGCCTGCGCGGCATCGCGGATCGCCGGCTCGTTGACCTTCACCCACTCATAAAAGCGGTACGCCTCCTCGATGGACTCGAAGATGAAGATCGGGCTCCGGGAGAGTTCCTGTTTGATGTGACGGCTGGCGATGCCCCCGGCTAGATACGTGAGAAAGCAGCCGCGCGTCATGGAGAAGGCCAGCGTGCCCTCCAGAGTACACATGGGGATGTAAAACTCGCCGCGCGCGTACGAGCCCTCAATCTTGAGCGGTCCGGCCACCGACAGCGGAATGCCCATGAACCCCACGTGGTTTTCCACCAAGCCCCGGAGGTTCTCAGGCTCCTCCGTCTTGAAGGGCGGCAGGCGAAAGCCCGTCTGCGCTTCCAGCCACTCCACGCGGCGCGCGGAGTCCTCCGCGGTATAACCCCGCGGGGGCGTCTTTTTGGAAATTCCGCGGCCGTCCTCGTGCGGCTTTGGGTCGCCGGACGCCTCAAGAGGCTTCAGGTTTAGCTCCGACATGTGAGTCTCAACAAGCGGGTGAGCCTAGTCCCTTTGTCCCGAGCGTCCAGCAAATTCCCCCCGCTCCCAGCGGGCCAACGCCAGGGGAAGCAACAGCAGCGCCGACGCCAGGAGACAGACAAATCCCAGTGCCGACAACCACCCAAAGGAGCGCACCGGTGGAAATGAGGACACCAGAAACACCCCCATCAACCCGATCAGGATGACGCTGGTGAAGACGATGGCCCGGCCCTTCACGCGCAGGGCCTCCAGCACGGCCGTGCGTGAGTCGCTCCCCCGCGCCCGTTCCTCGCGCCAGTGGGTGATGAAGTGAATGGTGTCGTCCACGGCGATGCCAAAGACAATGGCCGAAACCATGATGGTGATGGAGTTGAGCGGCACGCCCGTAAACCCCTGCACCGCCACCACCAATCCCACGGGCACGGCATTGACAGCCATCGCCAGCAACGCCAGCGCCCACGACCGCCAGAGACACCAGAGCATGAGCGCCGTCAAACCCAGGGTGTAGAGCGTGCTGTTCACCTGGCTTTCCACGATGCGCCGGTCGGCCTCCATGATTTCCCGCTGCGCGTCCCTCGCCGTCACCTTCACGCCCTTGGGAGCGGTGCGCCGGGCTTGTGCCACCACCGCTTCGATCAACTCCAGGTAATCGCGCGAGGGCATGTCGCGCGTGCGCAGCACCAGCCACGCCCTTTGCAGCGGCTCGTCGTAGAGCGAGTCCAGAAGCGGCAGTGCGCGTCGCACGGCCGGCTGCTGAAACTGCGCCAGCACCATTGCATCCACGAAATCCCGCGGCAGGCTCGCCGTCCACGGCAGCTCCACGCGCGCCACGTCGCCGGCGGCCTGCACCAGCCCGGCGGCGGAGTACACCATGGACACTCCCGGGCGTCCCTGGGCAAATTCTTGCAGCCCCAGGAGGAATCGGCGCACCTCCGGCTTGGACACGCCGCCGGGCGCGCCGGTGTCCACCTCCAGCTTTGCGAAGTTGAGTCCGCCGTAGGCGCGGTTGAGCTCCTCCAGCGACTGGCGTGTAATGCTCCGCGGGCTGAGAAATTCCACGATGCGAATGTCGGTGCGTATCCGGCACACGCCCGCCACCGTGACCACCACGGCCGCGGTCGTGCCCCATAGAATGGCGGCTCTGCGCCCTTCCACCCAAGTCAGGAAACGGCCGGCCCAGTCACCATCACGGTCGGGGCGCGGCACGGCCGCCTTACCGTCGCCGAAAAGTCGCAGCAGCAGGATCCCCGGCCCGAACACCGTCACAAAGAGGAGCGTCACGGCCGCCGCGCCAATCAAGCCAAACTCCCGGGTGGGCCGCACGTCGCTGGCGGCCAGAGAAATCATCCCCACCACCGCCATCACGGTGGCAAAAAGACAGCCTCGCAGGATTTCGTCCAGCACCGCACCCAACGCCGCCATGCCCCTGCGTCCCGCACGAAGCGCGTTCTGATGCGCCGTGCCCACGTGGATGACCAGCGCCAACTGCACGCCCGCCAGCAGTGGATAGAGCGGCGAAGTGAAGGGGCTGATGCGGTAGCCCATCATCGGTGCGAGCGGCAGCACGACGAGAGCACCCAGCCCGGTCATGATCATGCCATAGAGCACCAGCCGCAGCGACCCGCGGAACGTCCACAACAACACCCCGAGCAGCACGACCAGCGACAGGGGCAGCTGCCACAGCAGGTCGTTCCGAAGCGTGGCCAAGGTCTCGTGTTCGGCATGAGGGAAGGACAGCCAGTTCATCGTCCCGCCGCGCTCGCGAATTGTGGCCTCGAACCCGCGCAGGCATTCGTCGATGTCCGTGCAGAAGTTGCGTCGGGCGGCGGCGCTGCCCAGTGGGGGCTTTGCGAAGGCAAAGATCATGGCATGCCGGCCATCCGCGCTGAAGAGCAGGTTGCGGAAGAATGGAAAAGCCAGCGCCCAGTCACGCTCGGCCGGCGAGAGCGACGCGGGCGGATCGGGCACCAGCGGTCCCAGATAAAACTGCACCTTCGGCAACTTGAAGACACTGAAATGACCCTCTTGATGGAAACGCGGCCGCACCCAGGGGCCTGCAAGGCTAAAGGCGTGGAACACACCGCCGCGCTGCCCAAGTGCCTCGCCGACATCTCGCAGCGCCTGCACCGTCTCCGGCGCAAAGGCGTCGGGTGCCTGTACACTGACCAGAATGGCGACGGAGTCGGCACCCAGCGAGGTGGCGAGCTGCCCTCCCGCATCCTGATAACTGGTGAGGCTGCGCTGATCGCCCGCGAGCAGGTCGGCCATCTCCGAGTCCACCCGGAAGAAGGGCAGTTCGGCGGCGAAAGGCAGGCAGCACAACACCGCCAGCATTCCCACCACGAGGAAGGGTTCTGCTGCAAACCCGCGGCGCGGCGCGTCCGGCAGTGCGGGTGAGTCGGCGGTGGGCATCCGCAAAAGGGCCGTCTAGTTCCGGCGAAGCAACTCCAGCGTCGCGAGCGTCATCGCCGCCACGCCCGTGCGGATGGTGGGCTCCGCATCCGGCGCGAAGAGCGCCGAGTGCAACGAGGGCAGCGACCGGCCCGTGGTGCGCGCCTGCCGCACGGTATCGGCGGAGACGGCACCAAGGAAGAACAGGCACACGGGAATCTTGTGCTCCGTGCGGCCGTACTGACCAAAGTCCTCGCCGCCCATCGAGGGCTTGCGCTCGATGAGCGCGCCCTCGCCGAAACCCGTCTTAAACACTCCATGAAGGCGGGCCATCAGCTTGGGGTCGTTGTAGGCGGCCGGCGTGTGCTCATCGCGCAGCACCACGAGGGGCAGTCGGTCCTCGGGAAGCCCTGCCGCCAGAGCCTGCCCGCGCACCACGCGGCGAATGGCCGCGATGAGCTGCTCGCGCACCGCGTCGGTATAGGAACGCAACGTCAACTGCAGGTGCACCTCGTCGGGGATGATGTTGTGCTTGGTGCCGCCATGAATGGAGCCGACGGTGATGACGGCCGGTTCCTGCGGCGCCACCTCGCGGCTCACGATCGTCTGCAGCGCGAGGATGATCTGCGCGGAGAGGACGATGGGGTCCTTCGTGGACTGCGGCTGCGAGCCATGCCCGCCCACACCGCGCACGGTGATGTCCACCGAATCCACATTCGCCATGGCAAATCCGCTAGTGTAGCCCAGTGTGCCGGCAGGCTGATCGCCCATCACGTGCAAGGCCAAGGCATAGTTGGGCACGGGGAATTTCTTAAAAAGACCCTCGGCAATCATGCGCCGGGCGCCCGCACCGCGTTCCTCGGCCGGCTGGGCAATGAACACGAGCGTGCCGGCCCAGTCATTGCGCAGCGCGGCCAGCACGCGGGCCGCACCCACCCAGCAGGTCATGTGGATGTCATGGCCGCAGGCGTGCATCGTGGGCACTTCCTTGCCCGACTCATCCACGGTGGTGATCTTGCTGGCAAAGGGCAGCCCCGTGGCCTCCTTCACCGGCAAGGCGTCCAGATCCGTGCGCACCATCACCGTGGGGCCGGCGCCATTTTTTAACACCCCCACCACGCCGTGGCCGCCCACATTGCGCGACACGGCAAAGCCCAGCTTGTCCAGCTCCTCGGCCATGCGCTGCGCGGTCTTGGCCTCCTGAAAGGAGATTTCCGGATGCGCGTGCAGGTGTTTGTAGAGATCGAGCAGGGCCGGGAATTCCTTGGCCACACGCTCGCCGATGGGCTTGGGCACGTCCCCGTCGGCATGGACGATCTGCACCAGTGCGGCGGATAACAAGGCGGCAATGAGTGGGTTCATAGGAGTGTGAATTGGGGTGAGGCTATCGGAAGCCACTTCCGAGGGCAAGGCGCCGTGCCAACCTAGACGCGGCAGAGCCTCTGTGCGTCGGCGATCTGACTCGGGGTCATCAGCCGGCTCACCAGTTCCTTGCCGCGCCGGGCCATGTCGCTGCCGTGTGCAGCCGCCATGCTGAAGAACCGATAGGCCTGCACGTAGTCTTCGGCAACGCCTTCGCCCCGGACATACAAATCGCCCAACATCAACTGTGCCTCGCCGTCACCCAAGTCCGCCGCACAGCGGTAGAAGTGAACGGCCTGGGTGGCATCTCTGACGACGCCTTCGCCTTGATCGTACATCGTCGCCAGCGTGAACGCCGCCGCCGCATGTTCCTGCACCGCCGCACGCTGATACCACCGCGCCGCCTGTCCCTCGTCCTTCACCACTCCACTCCCACGATGGTAAAGCGCACCCACTTGATACTGCGCATTGGCCAGCCCAGCGCGCGCCGCCTGCTCCAGCCACCCGGCCGCTCGCACCTCGTCGCGCGCCACTCCACGCCCCTCCAACAGCAGGACACCCAGATTAAACTGCGCCTTCACATGACCCGCCAATGCCGCACGTTCGTACCAACGCGCCGCCTCCCCGGCATCCGCACGCACACACTCCCCAGCCTCCAACAAACACCCTAAATCAAACTGCGCCTCCACATGACCCTGCTCCGCGGCTCCACGCCAGTGACGCACCGCAACCTCAGGATCCCTCAACGTCCCCCTCCCCAACTCCGCCGCCTTCCCAAACGCATATTGCGCCCCAGCATCCCCCTGCTCCGCTGCCTTCTCATTCCACCGCGCCGCCTGCACCTCATCGGCCATCACCCCCCGCGTGTACAACCGCCCCAGCGCCAGTTGTGAAGGCAAATACCCCTGCTCCCCAGCCTTCAAATGCCATCGCACCGCCTCACTCTCACTCGCCACCATCCACTCACCTCGCTCGCAGAACTCTCCCAATCGACTTTGCGCCTCCACATGCCCCTGCTCTCCAGCCAGTAAATACCACCCCACCGCTTCCTCCCCTGCCTTCCCTCCCTCTCCCTCAAGCCGCTGCCCTAACTCATACGCCAGCTCTCGATTCACCCCCGCCTTGCCTCCCAATAACTCCACCGCTCCAGCTTGGTCCCTCTCCACTCCTTCCCCCATCGCCAGCTTCCTCCCAAGATTCCCCCGCGCCTCCTCACTCCCACCAGCTACTGCACAGCGGTAGAGGCGCACGGCTTCCTCCAAATCGCTGTCCACGCCCTGGCCGTTCGCATAGTGGACGCCAAGATTGTTGAGGGCGCCCGGATGCCCTTGGGCGGCGGCTTCGCGGTAGTAGCGGACGGCTTCCGTGTCGTTTTTATCCACGCCCAGCCCATGGGCGTGCAGATGGCCAAGGCAAAACTGGGCGCTGGCGAAGCCTTGACCGGCCGCATCGAAAAAGCACCGCGCCGCGGCGGACTCGTCTTTTTTAACACCCTGGCCGTGAAGGTGGAGCAGTCCCAGATTGTACTGAGCCAGACAATGGGATTGTGCCGCCGCCTTCTGGAACCACTCGGCGGCCGCGGATTCGTCGCGACTGACGCCCTGGCCACGGAGGCAGGCCACACCCAGATTGTTCTGAGCCAGTGCGTGCCCCTGCGCCGCGGCGAGGCGCAACCACTTGATGCCCTCGTCAATGCTGCGGCCAATGCCACGCCCGTTAAGCAGGCTCCAACCCAGATTGCACTGACCATTGGCCTCTGCGCGTTCGGCGGCCTGTCGATACCAGTGAACGGCTTCGGCATACGGATCGCCGGAAAATGGGGATTGGGCGCGGCGTTGGATCCATCTGCGAAACTTCTCAAACCACCCGGTTTGTGCCGGGCGCGGCTGCGCGGCAAGAAGCACTCCAAGGTTGTTCTGGGCCGGGGCGAACCCCTTTGCTGCAGCGCGCCGGTACCAGTCGATGGCCCGGGAGATGTCGCGCGCCACCCCTTCGCCGCCTGCATACACCAGTGCCAGGTGATACATGGCGGCGGCGTCACCCTTCCGGGCCTCTCTTTTCAGGCTCGTCAGGCGCGCGGCTGAGGTTGCGACCTTGGGCGTCAGCATGGGCCTTTTTGCCGGGGCAAACCAATGCGCAAGGGAATCATTGCACAGTAAGGCCACCCCTTTCACTGCAATTCTTGGTGGTTCCTTGCAGGATTGGGCGGGATACGCGCAACGATTCCAATGTCAGGTGTCCAAAAGCAACCGCCATGCCACGGCCTGACCGGAAAACAAAAAACCGCCCCGTTGAGGGGCGGTGTGCACTGAAATATTGGCGGCCTGTGGCCGGTCAGATGGCCCAGCCTTTGCGATACTCTTTGGTGACCCACTGGCTGACGGCGGGCACATCGGGAGACTCAAGTTTCTCCGCGTCCCATTTGAAGGGCCGGCCCGCGCGCATCGCGACGTTGCCCAGCAGGATGGCTTCGGTGAGATTGCCTGCGTAGTCAAAGTTGGCCATGGCCATCTCCGGTTTGCCGGCCTTGATGGCGGCCACCCATTCTTCCTTCATGCCGCCGTCGCCGCGACCGTTGCGCGGCAGCGAGGGCGCGGGCTTGGTGATGCCCTTAAAATCCTTCTCCGGAAGCAGCACGTAGGCCGCACCGTAGTCATTGGGGGAGTAGAGTATTCCCTTCTCACCCACCAGGATCGACCCACTGCTCGAGAGCTCCACATTGCCATCGGCGGTTCTCTTGCCGGGCAACTGCGACGTCAGCTCCTCATTGGGCAGCACTTTCTTGCCGTTCTTCTTGCCTTCGTACCAGTGGAAGTCCACGGGGGGAAGGTCGCCACGCGACGGGAATTTCAAGGTGGCATGGGCCCACGCCGGGAAGGTCTCGGAATTGATAGGGCCGCTCGTGGCCGATACGTGTGTCGGCTGGCCGAGTTTTAACGCCATGTAGGCCATGTTCGCCGTGTGGCAGGCCATGTCGCCCAAGGCGCCGGTTCCAAAGTCCCACCAGCCGCGCCACTTGAAGGGGTGATAGGCCGGATGATACGGGCGCAGGGGTGCCGGTCCGAGGAAGGCGTCCCAGTTCACATGTCCGGGGATGGCCGGTGACTCCTTGGGGCGCGTGATGATGTCCGGCGCCTGCGGCCACACGGGGCGGTTGGTCCACACATGAGCCTCGCGCACGGCACCCAGCACGCCCGAACGCACCAATTCCACCGCTTCGCGCAGGCCATTCTCAGCCGTGCCCTGGTTTCCCATCTGCGTGCAGACCTTGTTCTTGCGGGCTTCCAGGCGCATCTGACGCGCCTCCCACACGGTGTGGGTGAGCGGCTTCTGCACGTACACGTGGATGCCCATGCGCATGGCGCGGATGGCCGCGGGCGCGTGGGTGTGATCGGGCGTGGAGACGGTGGCGGCGTTAATCTCCTTGCCCATCGTGTCGAGCATTTCGCGAAAATCCTGGAAGAGCTTCGCCTTCGGAAACTCCTTGGCTTTGGCGTTGAGGTGATTGGCATCCACGTCGCACAGCGCCACCACATCGCCCAGCTTGCCGGCTTGGCTGATGTCGCCGCCGCCCTTGCCGCCGACTCCGATGCCGGCAAACGCCAAACGCTCATTGGCGCCAAAAACGCGGCTGGGGAAAAACTGGAACGCAAACGCGCTGGCGGCGCCCGCCTTGAGGAATTGCCGCCGCGTGGCGCGCGGGTTTGATTTCGAGATGGGGGTCATGGAGGTGCGGGGTTTTGGGTTCAAACAAATGGTGTGGGGCGAGTATCCGCCGGCGGCTTTTCGCCGCAAGGAAAATCCCCCTCCTAGCGGAATGCGGCGTACACGCGGTGGACGTCGTCGTGGTCGTCGAGCGCATTGAGAAACTCCACCACCTCGGCGTGCGCCGCGCCCTCGAGCGGCTTGAACTCCTTGGCCACATGGCGCAGTTCAGCCGCGACAATCTGCCAGCCGGCGGCTTTCAACGCGCGCCCCACCGCGTCAAGTTCCTTCACGCCGGTCAGAAACCGCGCGCCCTTGCGGCCCGGAGGCGTCTCCTCCTCCTCCAATGGCTCCACCTCCTGCGCGCCCGCCTCGATGGCGTCGGATTCCGCATCGCGCGCGCCGTCGGCGTGCGTCGCTTCCACCACACCCAGGCGGTTAAAGAAGAACGCCACACTTCCCGGTGCACCCAGCGCCCCCGCACGAAAGAGGGATCGGATCTCGGGCGCCGTGCGATTGCGATTGTCCGTGAGGCATTCCACCACCACCGCGACCTTGTGCGGCGCGTAGCCTTCGTAAACCACCGTCTCCAGTTCGATCTTCTCCCCTGTCAAGCCTGCGCCCTTTTTGATGGCGCGGTCGATGGTGTCACGCGTCACGGAGGCCTTGCGCGCCTTCTCGAGTGCCGCGGCCAGCCGCGCGTTGAGGTCGGGATCCGCCCCGCCCAACTTTGCCGCGATCATGATTTCGCGCACAAACTTGGCCACCAACTGGCCGCGCTTGTGCGCGTGGGCCTCGCGGCCCGCTTGTTTCCACTGCGCACCCATGACCCCGTCAATGTGGGAAACCCTGGGCCACCGTTCAATGCAAAAAGAATGGCTCCGTGTCGGACGGCGAGGATTGTGTTGGCACGCGCATCGCGCCCAGTAAAGTCCGGCGTGGCCGCGACCGACACCGAACGCACCTTCCGGTTCGAACGATGGCGCGCGCTCAGCGGTGGCATCCTGGAGACGGCCGCCACCACCTTCCTGCTCCTCATCGCCGTAAAACATTTCCACGCGGGAGCCACGGCCAAGGCGCTGCTCAGCATCGGCGGCAGCATCGGGCTTCTTTGCGGCCCCATGGTGGTGGGCCTGGCCGAGCGGCTGCAGTTGCCGGCCGCGCGGCTGGCATCGCACCTGGCGGCAGCAGGAGGCGTGTGCCTGATGGTGATGGCGGCCGTGCCGACGCAAGGCGTGTTCATCGCCTTCGGCATGCTCTCGATGGCGCTTACTTCGGCGATCATCCCGCTCATGACGCAGGTGTATCAGGACAACTATCCCGAATCGGTGCGCGGCAGGCTCTTCGCCCGTGCGCTCATGATCCGCATCGCTTCGGCCCTGTTATTTGGCGCGGGGGCGGGCTGGTTGCTCGACCGCAACCTAGGCGCGTTTCGGGCGCTGTTGGTGGGATTCGGCGCCGCGCATTTCTACTCAAGCTGGTGCTTCGCGCAATTGCCTTCCCGGCCCATCCGGCCCTCGGGCAGCTCGCATCCGCTGCGAGCGTTTCGCTTCGTGCGCGAAGATGCGCTGTTCCGATGGACGCTTCTGTGCTGGATGCTCATGGGCTTTGCCAACCTGATGATGTATCCGCTGAGAGTGGAGTTTCTGGCCAATCCAAAACATGGCTCGAAACTGGACGTGGGCGAGGTGGCCTTGTACGTCGTCGTGGTGCCCAATCTCGTGCGCCTGATGCTGAGCCCGTTGTGGGGATGGCTCTTTGATCGGATGAACTTCTTCGTGATGCGCATCGTGCTCAATCTCGGCTTCGCTCTGGGCATCGTGTGCTTCTTCCTCAGTCCGGATGACCGCACGGCCCTGCTGATGGGGGCCGTCGTGTTTGGCGCCTCCAATGCGGGCGGCGACGTGGCGTGGGGCCTGTGGGTCACCAAGCTGGCACCGCCCGACTGCGTGGCCGACTACATGGCGGTGCACACCTTCTTCACCGGCTTGCGAGGCGTGGCGGCCCCGTTGCTGGCGTTTCACATCGTGGGCTCCGCAGGCTTCGGCACGCTGGCGTGGACGTGTGGTGGATTGATCGTGCTGGCGGCACTGATGCTCGTGCCCGAGGTGCGCTCATCGCGCGCCCGGCGGCGGTCGGTGGCACTGGTGGAGGAAGTCTCCGAGTGACCGCGCCTTCTAGGGCGAGAGCAAGCCGCACAACGCCTCCCGCGCCTCATGCAGTCCCTTGTAGCGGGCCACCTCGTCGGGCATGGTGCGCAGCGCGCGGCAGAGCCCGCGGCGGGCTGCGGCATCGGCCATCACGGCCTTGAGCGGGATGTTTTCCAGCCGGATGCCAAAGAGAAGCCCGCCCGTCCCGGGCAATCTGTAAAACACCTGGTGCTCGACGCGCACCCACACGGCCCGTTCCTCCAGCGGCGCAGCCAGTCCGGGCAGATGGCGTGCGGGATGCTGGCAGCGTTCCGGAGAGGCGCTGATCCCCCAGTTGGCGCGCTCCCATGAGGCGCCTGGTTCGATGGCGTTGAGGAACCGATCAATCTGCGCACCCAGCGTTTCATTGAGCGTGGGCACGGCGGAGTGGATTTTCCAGACGGGCAATCCCAGCTTCTCCTCCGGCCGCCATGATGAGGGAAAGCACACGGCGGCGGCACGAAGCAGAAAGCTCCCCTTGGCATCAGGCTGCAGGAGCAGCCAGTCGGGCTCCCATGCTCCACCGAGAATCCGTACCTTGTCGGTGCCTGCTGCGGAGGCAGCGGGAAGCGAGGACTGCGGAAGGCTGCACCAAGACTCGGCACACGCCAGGGCCTCGGCAATCAAAGCACCGGCATCCTCCTGCCAGAGCAGGCAACACTCCGGCTGGGCCGAAATCCAGTGGGCACGCTCGGCAAGCAGCGCATCACAATCGGCCGTGGGGGCGAAGAATGCGGCGGCATCACCGGGACGCGCGCCAAAGTTAAAGCGGAAGTCCCGGTCGGGAAAGAGCGCCTTCCATGCGGGAGCCGTGTCCATAGAGTGAGTGATGGCCCCGTCACCGCGACAGGCGAAGGCTCATCGCTTCCACCAATGGGGCAGGGTCAGGATCTGGTAAACACTCACGTAGTCGTCCGTCCACAGCGGGTAGGGCGCCTTGGTTTCCTTCGGAGAGTCGCTGGCCCTCTGCACGTCGGGGTGGTTCACAAAGCTGGCGTTGCGGGTGAGCAGAATCCATTCCGAATAGTAAAGCCAGTGCCGCTCCTCGCCCAGCTCGTCCTCTTTGCCGCCGTTGACGATGACGGCCTTCCAGTCGGGCGAGCGCTTCTGAAGGGCCCGCGCAATGCCCATCACCACCTGTTCCAGGTCCAGGTGGCGGTTGGAGATGTGGATGGCGATGATGCCTCCGGGCGCCAGATGCCGCTCATAGATCTCAAAAGCCTCCAGCGTGCAAAGGTGCGTGGGGATGGCGTCGCTGCTAAACGCGTCCAGAGCCAGCACGTCAAAGCGCTGGGGCGGCTCGTTCTCCATTCGCAGGCGCGCGTCACCCAGTTCCAATTCCACCTTGGCGCCGGCCTGCCGGCACTGGCGCAGGTAGCTAAAACGGTGTTCGGCAAAATCCACCACCTGCGGATTGATGTCGTAGAAGCGTACCGAGCCGCCGCGCTTGCCATAGGAGGCCAGCGTGCCCGTGCCCAACCCCACCACGCCAAACCGGCAGCCTGCCGTGGCGTTGCTGCCTTCGCGCGTGCCATTGAGGTCGCGATTGGCCCAGCGCAGTGCCAGCCCGACGCCACTGGTTTCGCCATAATACGAGGTGCGCAGGCTGCGATGGGCCGGGTTGGTGTACTGGAAGCCGTGTGTGATGCCGCCATTGACCAGCCGCCGGTTGTGGCTGTCCATCTCCCAGGCCTGAACCCCATCGGGGCCGCCGGTCATCACCACGTCGAGCGTGCGCGTGTTGGTGCCGGGCATCCACCAATCGCAGGGCATGAAGAGCGCGCGCCGGGCATTCGCCTGACTGGGGCGCAGCGTGAAGAGTTCCACGCCCGTGGACGACTCCCAAACCGCCACCGCGCCGTCGGCGTAAACGCTGCCCACCCGCCCCCCATCGCCCGAGAAGGCCACATCGCGCACCGGCCCGCGGTGCGCATGCCATTCTTGGAGCAGCCGGCCCTGGGCGCGATGCCAGAGTTTCACGGCCCCATCCTCGCCGGCGGTGGCCAGTTCGTCGGAGGCCCCGAAGCTCACCGCATGGATCTTCCCGCGGTGCGCGGTAAATTCCTGCACCGTGGCCAGTGGCACGCCGTGGCGCACCACCCCATCGGCGCCCACCGACGCCACCACGTCCGACGTGCCGGAAAACGCCACCGAGGACGCGCCGCCTTGGTGTTTCCACAGCACACCGCGAGGTTCTCCGGTAAGCCCATCCCACAACCTCACCCGTCCGTCGGCTCCCGCCGAGGCCAGCCAGCGGCCGTCACGGCTGTACGCCAGAGACTCAATCGCGCTGCCTTCATGCGGGGCGCGATCGATGCGCTTGGGCATGCCGGAAAACGCGTCCCACTGGCGAAGGGTTCCATCGGCGCCGCCCGTCGCCAGCCATTTGCCGTCGGGGCTAAAACTCATGGCCCGCACCTCGCCCTCGTGCCCCTTGAGCTCGCCTGCGCGCAGTCCGGTCAGGCTGTCCCACAGTTGCACCAGCCCCTTGGCATCCGCCGCAGCCAGGCGGCCAGCGCTCACGCTGGCGGCCAGCGTGCGCGCCCCGATGCCCTTCATCGTGGAGACCGCTTCCAAATTATAGTCGTAGAGCCGGATGACGCCGAAGAAATTGCGCCGCTGCAGCGACACATCGGATGCCTCCTCGCGCAGGTGGGTGAGCAGCCCGCCGCCCAGCACCGCCAGCACGAACACGTGCGGCACCCATTCGGGGAATGACCAACCCCGCCACGGCCGCACCGCCGACCAGACAAAGCAGAGCGCACCCAGTATGAGCACGGCGCCCACCGTCACCGCCCAGTGCAGCGCCGGCCGCCCTGCAAGCTGGGTTAAGAAGGTGAAGTCGAGCACGCTGGCCAGCGCCGACACCAGCGCCAATCCCAGCAGCACGACCAGGGAGTCCTCCTCCGGAGGGCGCCTGCGCCGCATCTGGCAGACCCACAACACGCCGCAGCCCACCACCAGCAGGCGCGCACACGCCAGCCACGGCAGCGGCAGCACCATGCTGCGATAGGCCGCCCAGCAGACACCCGCCCAGCACGCCGCCAGGATGAATCGCACATGCCACTTGGTGAACTGGCCGCGCGATTTCTGGCTGAACACCACCGCCGCCAGCAGCGCACCGCAACTCCACATGGCCACGGGGAATTCCAGATAGCTGGAGAAGAACCGCGGCGCGAAGAGCGCCACGAAGAGCCCGCCGGCGGCACCCCCGGCCGAGATGGACAGGTAGTAGCGCGTCAGCTGCGCAGGCGGCGGCCGCAGCCGGAAGAGTTCGCCGTGGCACACCATGCAGCCAACAAAGAGGGCGGTGTTGAACACCGCGACCTGGAACACAATGTCCATGTCCACGCCCTTGAACATGGCCCAGAGCGCGCCGCCCCAGCTGAGCATGAGCGCGCGGCTGAACCAGTGCCGGACGTACCACCGCGGGCTGTCAAAGGAGATGATGAACGAAACCAGATAGAGCGAGAGCGGCAGCACCCAGAGAAAGGGGATGACCGCCATGTCCTGGCAAATCTTGTTGGTGGTGGCCAGCAGCTGGGCGGTGCCGCAGGCGGGCAGCAGCAGCCAGAGCAGCTGGCGCGCGCCACCCACGGGCGCCGCGGGAGTCTGCGGCGCGGCCTGGGCCTCGTGCGCCATCACCCGCCTCAATCCCATCGCCACGGCACCACACACCGCCACATACACGAGCATCCCCACCGCCCAAATCCAGACCTGCGTGTTTCGCGCCAGATACGGCTCCACCAGGAACGGGTAGGTGACCAGTGCCAGCACCGAGCCCACGTTGGAGAGCGCGTAGAGCCGGTAGGGCGACGCGCCCGCGTGCTTGCTGCTGAACCACGCCTGAATGAGCGGGCCCGTGGCCGAGAGCACCAGATACGGCAGGCCGATGCCCGCCAGCAGCAGCAGCAGAATGTCCGCCGTGGGATCGGCCCCCACGCGCGAGGGCTTGAGCCATTCCATGGGGCGCACCCCCTTGGCGGCCGCACCCAGCACCACCAGCATGAGCAGGCCCGCCAGCCCCAGCATCAGCAGATGAAGGCGCACCTGCCGCGCCAGCGGCCGCTGCTGGCAAAGCCAGTGCGCGTAGGCGTAGCCGGCCAGCACCAGGCACTGACAAAACAGAAGGCACGTTGTCCACACTCCGGGCGTGCCGCCAAACCAGGGCAGGATGTATTTGCCAACGAGCGGCTGGACTTGGAAGAGCAGGAAGGCCCCGACAAACACCGTGAGGGCGAACGCCAGCGCGTCGGCCCAAGGCACAGGCCGCGCCGCCGCGGCTTGTGCGGGCTGCGCGGGGATGGGCGAGGAATCGTCCGTCACCGCGGGGAAGATACACGGCGAGAGGGTGCAATCAATCCGATAAGAGCCGCGGCGAGTCGGCGTCGCGGCTCACCGGACCCTCGCGCCCGTCGGGGGGACGCACCCCCTGCCACATCAGCATGAGGCCAAATCGCAAGTCCGGATGTTCGGCCGAAAAGTCGGGCGGGCGAATGGGCTTCAGGGGCACACGCCGCGCCGCCACGAAGAACACGTTGCCCTGTCCAGAGGCGTGCTGCACCACGGCCGCCGATGCGAACGCGCAACGCAGCGTGCGGTCAAGCCTGGCCGCGCCCTCGCGATAGGCCGGGCTGGTTTCACCAAAGGCGTTGATGACGAGCACACCCTCCGGCTTGAGCCGGCTCTTGGCAAGGCGCAGTGATTCCACCGTCACCAGATGCGGTGGGATGTTGCCGTCCATGAAGGCGTCGAGAATCACCGCGTCGTACTGCCGGGATGTGGATGCCAGAAACTCACGGCCATCCTGGATCGCGAGCGACACCGCCTTGGGGTCGAAATCGAAATGCGTGGCCGCAACGGCCGCCATGGCGGGGTTGATTTCCACCACGTCAACCCTCGCACCGCCACGCGCAAGCTCACGCGGCACCAACCCCGCCCCCAGCCCGATGCAGAGCGCGCGTTCCACACAAGAGGTGTATGCCCTTGCCAGCCCCAGGAGCGCGCCGGTGTAGTGAGAGAGACTTCTGCGGGTGAGCGGATCGTACGTATTTTGCACCAGCCCGCCGTGCAGGCAGCGACGCCGGAGGAGACCGCCGGGTTCCTCCCGCTCGATGACGTGGATCATCCCCTGCGGCGAATCCACACGCTGCACGAGCCTCCACCACTCGTCCTCGTGCAACACCTGCGGCCGGACGTGAGAGCCCATGCCGCCCCTTACCATCGCCGCCGCATGGCGCCGGCAAGGTGCAGACGCGTGCGCTGCCGGTTGCCGGCATCGTGGAACTCCACGGGGTTGAAATCATCGGTCAACACCCGGCCAAGCCCATCGGCCACCTTCCAGATTCGCCGGTACATCGCCTCGGGCCGGTTGATGCGGCTGGGGCTGCGGAGCAGGAGCGGATGCTCCAAGGCGAACGCGTTGTCGGCGGGCTTGAGGCTGGCGAAGTTGGGCTCGTGATGCACCGACCCTTTTCCGGCGCGAGCTGCCACGAAAAACACGTTGCCATTGCCCGAGGCATGGATGCGCACCCCGTCGGCGCCGAACACCCTCTCCAGTGTCCGGTGGAGCGAGGCCGTGAAGTAATCCTCTGCGCGATTAAAGACAAAGGCCCGCCGGTCGCCGGCGTCGGCAAGGGCCTGCTCCTCGTCATCAAGCCCGCGGCCAAAGCTGTTGATGACGAGCACGCCTTCGGGTTGCAACCGGTCGCGCATCGCGGCGAAAGCCTCGCGCGTCATGAGGTGCGAAGGCGTTGAGTCGCCCAGGAACGCGTCCAGAACGATGGCGTCGTACCGCCGTGGGGTGCGGTTTAGAAACTGCCGCCCATCGCCCAGATGCAGGGCCACGCGGTCGGGTTTGAAATCAAAGTGCGCCTGCGCCAGCGGCACCACGCCGGGATTGATCTCCACCACATCCACACGCGCGCCGTCCGCGGCAAACCGCATCGGCACCACCCCCACGCCCATCCCCAGGCACAGCACGTCACGAAGGGCGGCCGTGTAGATTTTGGGCAGCCCGTACAACGCGCTGGTGAAGAGCGAGAGGCTCTTGCCCGACTCGGGGTCGTAGTTGTTTTGAATCAGGTAGTCGTTGACGTACTCGCGCCACAGAATCCGCATCGGCTGCGCCGCCTCGCCCGCCTCGCCCTCCACCAGATAGTAATTGGCGCTCTCCATCACCATGAGTTCGCCAAAGTTGGAATTGGCCCGGTGCAGCACGCGGACCGCCGCCGACCCTGCCGCCCGCCCGTCGTTCCATCCGCCATACATCAGCAGCCCCGCCACGAGGCCGACGACCGCGACACTGCCCCGCCCCGCCCTGCCCCAGCACAGCGCGTAGCCGCCGGCAAGCGAGAGCAGCAGCCCTGCCGCGCAGTACATCGTGGTGGAGTTGGCCAGACGCGGCAGCAGGATGTAGCCAATGAGCGACGTGCCCGCGACGCTGCCCAGTGTGCTCAGCGCCGAGAGCCTTCCCACTTGCCCGCCCACTTGGGTGATGGACTGCGTGAGCACCCGCGTGAGAAAGGGCAGCGTGATGGCCAGGAGCGCCAGCGGTACAAAAAACAGCAAGGCCGAAACGAGTAGTGCGCCCACGGCCAGGTCGCCAATGTCCAGACACCAGAAGCTCACCGGCCGCACGAGCACCACCGACAGGCAGAGGAACAGCGCGGCCATCGCCATGGCCGCGTAGAGCAATCCCGGTCGCGGCCACCGGTCCACCACGCGGCCGCCGGCATAATAGCCGGCCGCCAGCGACACCAGCGTGACCCCAATCTGCGCCGTCCAGACAAAGTGCGAGGTGCCCAGAAAGGGGGCGACCATCTTGGCGCCGAGGATTTCCACCACGAGAATGACGGCGCCGTTGACGGCCGCAGTGAGCAGGAGGAATCGTTGCAGGCCGATGCTGGGCGCGGTCGCTGCGGGGAGCTGGACGCGTGGCGCGCTCATCAAGTTAGAAGGCTGCGCTCAGCCTCGGCCAGAGGTGCGCGCTCATCCGGGCGCCCCCATGCAGGCACGCCAGTTCAAACTTTTCGTTGGGTGAATGAAGGTTGTCATCGGGCAGCGCAAGCCCCAGCAGCAGCGAGTCGACACCCAGAAGTTTCTTAAACTGAGTCACGATGGGGATGGAGCCGCCCTCGCGAAGCTGCACCGGACGCGCTCCAAAGGCGGCTTCAAGCGCTTCCAGCGCCGCTTGGGCCGCGGGCCCCGTGGGAGGCGTGAGATATGGCTCGGCACCGTGCCCGGAAAGAATCTCCAACCGCACCGTCGGGGGACAGAGCCGACGCAGGTGGCTCGTGAGACGGCGCGTAATGTCCTCCGGCGACTGGTCAGGCACCAGCCTGCAGGTGATCTTGGCTCGTGCCCATGCCGGAACAATGGTCTTGGAGCCTTCGCCCTGATAGCCGCTGGTCAGGCCGTTGATCTCCAGAGTGGGACGCGCGCTGCGCTGTTCGTTGGCGGTGAACCCGCGTTCGCCGTTGAGCGCGGGCACGCCCAGCAGCTTGCGGTACGCGGGCGCGGAATAGGGCAGTCGCGCCAGCTCCCGCCGCTCGGCGCGGGAAAGCGGCGCCACATCCTTGTAAAATCCCGGCACGGTGATGCGCCCGCGTCCATCGCGCAGCCGGGCCAGCATCTGGCAGAGTACCATCGCCGGATTATCCACCGACCCGCCGTAGATTCCCGAATGCAGGTCGGCCGCGGGGCCCCGGACGATCACTTCCAACGCGGCGATGCCGCGCAGCGAGTACGTCAGGGCCGGGTGCCGCAAGGACGGCATGCCCGTGTCGGAAATGACCACCTGCTGGCACTTGAGCTCGCGCCGGTGCTGCCGCAAAAAACCGGCCAGTGCCTTGCTGCCCACCTCCTCCTCGCCTTCGATGAGGAAGGTGAGGTCGCAGGGCAGTTCCGTGCCCGTGGCCAGATACGCCTGCACCGCCTTGAGGTGGGCGAAGTGCTGCCCCTTGTTATCGGTGGCGCCTCGCGCGTAAATGCGCCCGTCGCGCACCGTGGGCTGGAAGGGCGGCGTGCGCCAGAGTTCCAAGGGCTCGGGTGGCTGCACATCGTAATGGCCGTAGATGAGAAAGTGCGGCCGCCCTGCGCGCCGGGGCGTGCGCGCCAGCACGATGGGATGCCCCGGGGTGGAATGGCGCTCTGCCTGCAAACCGATGGCGCGGCAATGGGCCACCAGCCAGTCCGCACAGGCCTGCACGTCAGGCGCGTGGGCCGGCTGGGCGGAGACGCTGGCAAAACGCAGATACTCGCACAGGTCGGCCACGGCGCGCGCCTGGCCGGCTTCGAGGTGGTCGAACACAGCCTGCATGGGCTTGGGAATGTAGCGACCGCGCGGCGCGACGCCAAGCCCCGGCATCACTTCTTGGGAGGAGGGAAAAGCAGCTCCCATGGCCGCATGGGCAAGGGCAACAGATCCAAAAGCTGCGGCAGCTTGGTGGGATTGATCAACCCCGGGCCCATGCGCAGGATTTCAAAGGGCACATTGGCGGTGTTCATTCCCAGGCCGCGAATCAACAATTCAGCCACCACCACCTTGTCGGTCACCATCTGCAAATCACCCATCGTGCCCTGGATGTGCTGAAAGATGGGGAGCTGATAGTATTCGTCGGGCTTGAGCAGTCCGCCGGCCAGCCGCACCTTGCGCGCCAACGACGGCGCCAGCGCGATTCCCACGGGCAGGTCCACGCGGGATTGGCCCGAAGGTTCTGCCAGCTGAACCGCCCCCGCCGTCTGCAGGCGCAGCGAGGCGCCGTCCAAGCGCAAGTGCAAATCCCACCGGCCCCGTTCCAGCCGCGTGCCCAGTTGGATGTCCGCAAAGTTTTCGCCGCGCAGTTTGTCAACCTCCAGCCCCTGCGCCACCGCCGCCAGTGGAAGCAGCAGCACCTTGGTGAACAGACCGGCACGGTCCTCGCCCTCTGGCAGTCGCACTTTGGTTCCCACCAACTGGAGCTGCGCAGGCTTGCCCTCGTTGACGCTGCTGGTGACGAGTCCCTTGGCAAACTCATCCTGCCGCCAACGCAGCCGCAGGTCGCCGGCCAGCTCGCCCCAACCCTTCTGTCCGCGGATCCACGCGACCATCGTGCCGGACAACTGATCCCGAATGACCGGCCACTGCAGCAGGAAGGGCAGCGGGCTAATCCCCTTGCCCGCAAGCGCCAGATCGTGTTGCTGGATGGCGCCGGAAAAATCCAGCTGGTAGCGCCCCGCCACCGCGCCGCCCTCGAGTTTCATCCTAAGGTTCTCGAAGTCGATGACCTTGCCATTCTGAATCTGATGGGCGGTGCAGTCCTCGGCCGACAATCCCGACCAGTACAGGCGTCGCACGGCAAGTTGCCACCGTAGTGCTGCGGGCTTCCGCGGCTGGCGAGAGGGAGGCAGTGCGTCCAACACCTGCAAAAGGCGCTCCAGTTCCAGCGACGGGGATTCTGCCGCCAGTTCGCCTCTGATTTCACCGGGCTTTGCCAGATCCAGCACGCCGGAAATGTGAAGCTCGTTCTTTGCCTGCGCGGAGTCCGGCAAATCCACGAGGCACCTGCGCAGTTCGACCTTGCGCCCGCCCGCGGTCCTGACGGCCTCAAACTCCACGGTGGCATTCTGGTCAGGGGGCGCAGGGCCCGGCACGCCAGCCCACCGCCAGTCGCGCACCGAGAGTTTGCCCTCCAGTTGACTTGCCCCACCGGGCAGCGCCTCAATTCCCAGCTCGACCGACACCACGCCCGACTTGAGCGGTTGCATTTCATACACCGGTGCGAGTAATGGCCTGAGCAGCGGGGCGTCCAAGCCGTTGAGGCGAATCTGCCAGTCGCCGCCCGCGCGCGCCGTGTCATGACCGCCGCTCAAGCTGAAGGTGGCGTTGTGCCCGCCTTCGAGCCCGCCTGTGCCCTCAAGCTTGCCCACCCGCAACGACCACCCTCCGTCCTGCCTGCGCTGGTGCAGCAGTTCCACGTCGCAGGCAATGTGCATCCGCCCCTCCCGCCAATGCCCGGCGGCGTCATCGAGCGCAAGCCCGGCGCCAGTGAACTTCCCCGCCACCCCGCTGCGGCCGTCGCTGGCGCACTGTGCGCTTCCTTCAAATGAGAGGATGCCATTTGCGAGCGTCGTGCCGCCCGCCTGCCTGAACCCAACCGCTTGCAGCGTGACGGGGGTGACATCCGCAAGAAGCAGCCGTGCCAAGCCCACATCCCAGCGGTCGGCTTGACGCCTCGCGCCACCCGCCAGTTCGAATCGTTCCACCGCGCCGGCGCCCCACCGCCAGCCCCCGCCCATCCGCTGAACTTGCGCGTCCCAACCTCCCCCTTCATGGCGGCGCAGTGTGCCTTGCACCAGCGCGGCCAGCCCCAGTTCCTCCTGCGGCCATGCGGGATGTTCGAGATGCACGCCGGTCAGTTGCAGGCGCGTCTCGAATTGGGCGGCGCCATCCACGCTGATGGCCACGGTGCCATTGGCTTCCCCCAGCGCGGTGCGCCAGGGCACCTCAGGAAGCACGCCGGGTGCGGAGAGCAGGCGCGGCGAAATGTCGGCAAGCTGGAAGGCGACGCTGCCGATGCGCGCTCGCGTGTCAAACTGGCCGGCCAGCGCGAACCGGGCGCCCAGGGTTCGGCCCTCGTGGTATTCGCCCGTCAGCCTTGTCAGTTCAATCCGGGGTGATTCGCGCCAGCTCCCATCGCCCGCCGCCTCCACGGATTGCAGGAGCCCTCCCGCATCGCGCCATTGGGCACGGCCGCGTGTCATGCGAAATTGCGTGGCATTGGTCATGCTCCCCTGCATCTGCACCTGCAGCGCGGAGCCTTTCCAAGGTCCCGTGGCAAGATTGCGCGCGTCGAAGGTGCCGTTGACCTCCAATGGCCAACCCGCCGAAGTGGTTCGAAGCCGAAGCAGTCCGTCCACCTGTCCCGCCTGCGCGAGACTCCCCAGCAACGGGCGCATCGCCTGAAGGTCCAGTCCGGTGAGGGCAATCTCCAACTGCGATCCATCTCCAACGCCGCCGGGGCGAGCGCCAGAAAGCGTCATGGGTTGCAACAGCCGGCCCAGCAGAATCTGGCGCGCATCCTGGTAGCCGGTCAGCGAGAACTTCTGGAGCTGCACCGAGGGTTCTGTGCGATCCCAAGACACCTCGTAGTCCGTCTGAAGCTGCATCGGTGGCGTCACGGCACCCTGGCGCGCCACGCTAAAGTCGCGTGCGCCCGCGCGGCCGCGCACCTGCCCCTGCCGCCCGCCCGCGGCAAGGCGCACGTGATTGGTGGCTTCGAGCACGGTGCCTCGAAAATCCATCCCCCAGGGTGCGCCGACGAAATTAAGAAGCCGCCGGTCGACGGCATCAATCCCCAAGTCCAATTGCCAGGCGCCCTCGGCATCCAGGGAACCACGCGCGTGCATGCCTCCCAAGGGGGCGCCGCCGCGTTCCAGCCTCAGCGAAACTTGTTCCACCTGACCGGGGGTCCACTTTCCAAAAAGGCGCGTGTGCAGTCCTGAAGCCTCCGCAAACACACCCGTCGCATGGGCAGCGTGGAACGAGGCGTTCACCTCCGCCGCGGAAGGGAGGCGAAGCGCAGATCCCGCCCATCGCGCCGAGCCAGCCAGCCCGCCGCGAACGGCACCTGCGCCCTGTTCGTGTTGAATCTCCGCGGCAAACTCCGCGCGCCATTCGCCGCCAGGCCCCGGGGAAAGCAGGGCCATCTCCAGATTCTCCAGTTGCGTTTGGGTCGCATTGCCGTCCGGTGCGCCTGCCCGATGGCGCACGCCCGCCTTTCTGAGCGTGAGGCGGTCGCCATTCCAGTTGCCCGTGGCGCTCAAGGAGAAATCCGACTGCTCCAACACCAGTTCTGCGTGTCGTGCCGCAAGTCCAAAGGCGCTGGCACCCACCGCATAGTCCACGCCGCCGTCTTTGGCGGCGCGGGTGTCCAGTTGCAGGCTCAGGCGGCCCGCATGGGCGACTCCTCCCAGCACCGGCTGCCATTGCGCGATGTCCACGTCCTGCAGGCGAAGCTCAAGCGCTGCGGGCCCGGTCCACGCGCCGGTCTTCCAGTTCACCTTCAAAGGCCCGGCGAGACGCCCGGTGAGCAGCTGCCTCCCTTGGCTGCTGGCCGCGAGATCAGCCTGGTCGAAGTCCAGCGTGCCCTGTGCGGCGCCCGCGTGGAGTGTAAAATCGAGCACGGCCTCGGTGGGCGGCGTGGTCGCTCCGGCGCGGGTGATGGTGAGCCCTTGCGCCTGCCAGCGGCCTTGAAGACGCGCGCGCGGCGCATCCCAGCCCCCCGCCAGTTTCACGGTGTTGGTGCCGTTGAGGAGCGTGCCCGCCAGATCCACATCCCGCCACGGCAGGAACGATTGGAGGAGGCGCCCGGGAATGTCACGCGCGCTGGTGTTGAACACCCAGTCTCCCGACGCGGGGTCGGGGCCGCCCCAGAACACGCAATGACCGGCAGAGCGGTTTCCCTCGCTCAACTCGATCGTGCTGCGCTCCAGTCGCTGCGCCATCCAGCGCGCTTCGCCCTGCGCAGCCAGTGCGCCGGGCGCGTCGGGCCGCCACACGAACCGGGCCGTGATTCCTTCAAACTGACCCACCTTGGAAATCGAGAAATCGCCCCGCGCCTCGACGCCGCCATCGATGGCTTGCGCACCGGGCATGCTGGCGCGCAAGTCGGCGCGGGCTTGCGCGCTCACTTTCCATGAGGTCGTGGCGCCAGGTTCCATAGGCCCCGCCTCCAAAGTGAGGCCGCCCGCCTGCGCCATCCAGGCGCGGCCATCGGGCACATTTTGGACAAGGGTGACCATGCCCTCCCGCGCCTCGAGACTCTCGATGCTCCACACCCGACCTGCTGATGTATCTGGCCCCACAGCCTGGAGCAGGGCGTCAAGATTGCTGGTGCCATCGGCTTCCCTCACGAGGTTCAAGACCGGCCGCGTCAGGGTGAGGGCTCCGAATTTCCACTCGCCTCGACGCCAGTTCCAGAAGGAACCTGGGATTTCAACGCGGGCGGCTTCCAGCAGGGGTGACGTGCCGGTGGTCTGCAGTCGCAGCCCCTTCAGCGAGAAGCCGCGCCAGGGGGACCAGTCGGCCGATTCCACGGTGATGCGCGCGCGCAGCTCACGCTCGATGCGAGGCAGGATCAGGCCCTTGAAGCACGCGCCGCTCGTGAGGATGAAATAAAGCGAGGCGAGGCAGCAGAAGCCCGCGGCCATGAGGGCAGCCCATCGCCGAGTGGACCAGCGCCGTGATGCCGGGCTGCCGGATTGGAAGGGGTTCACCATGGATCGCTCTGGAAGGGCGAACCTACCAAGGGACCAATCCAGCGTCAAATGGCGCACGTTGCGCTCCGGACCGGTCTGATGCACCCTCTCACGCGATGAGGATTTCCGTGGTGGTGCCCGCGTACAACGAAGAGAAACTCATTGGCGGCACCTTGAGGAGCATCCACAGCGCCGCCACCGCGTTTCAGGAAAGGGGATGGAGCTATGAACTGGTGGTGTGTGACAACGGCTCGACAGACCGCACGGCAGACCTCGCGCGGGCGGAGGGTGCGCGGGTGGTGCACGAGCCTGTGCGGCAGATCGCCCGAGCACGCAACGCGGGCGCGGCCGCGGCCATGGGAGACTGGCTGGTGTTTGTGGACGCCGATTCCCAGCCCAGCCCCGAATTATTTGCGGCCGTGGGTGACGCCGTCGCGGGAGGCGCCTGCCTCGGAGGTGGCAGCACGGTGAGGATGCAAGACACGCGGCTCTGGTTGCACGCCGGAACAGGCCTGTGGAACTGCATCAGTCGCGCGTGTCGGTGGATGGCCGGATCCTTCATCTTCTGTGAGCGCCGGGTCTTTGCCGAGATGGGAGGGTTCAACGAGAAGCTCTACGCGGCAGAGGAGATTGAATTTAGCCGGCGGCTGAAGTCGCGGGCGCGGCGGGAACGCAAGCGGCTGGTCATTTTGCATCGGCACCCGCTGCACACCTCGGCGCGCAAGGCGCACCTCTACACGCCGTGGGAGCTCACGCGGTTTCTGCTGCGCACGGTGTTGAGCGGGGGCCGCACGCTCGGCTCACGCCAGCAATGCAACATCTGGTATGACGGCCGGCGCTAGCCGCTGGCCACTTTAGCGCGCTCCCGGCTGCGGGAGCTGGTCGATGTCGCGCAGCAGCCGCGGGCCACTGGTGCCGCCTGATTTGCCGCCCTCCTTGTTTTCCTTGTTGAGCTTGCGTTCCATCTCCTCGAGCTGCTTGCGCAGCTTGATTTCCATGGACCGCTCGCCCAGCTCCGCCTGCCGCAGCGCGGGCATACCCGTGCGTGCGCTGATGGTCTCGTGCGCGGCCGATTCGGGCGTTTCCAGCACGGTGGGCCGCATCATCACCACCAGCTCCTGCCGCTCGTTGTTGTCGGAGTTCTCGCGGAAGAGCGCGCCCAAGAGCGGCAGGTCCTTGAGGATGGGCACACCGCTGTGGGATTCGACCTTTCTGGTCTTGATGAACCCACCCAGGATGACCGTGTCGCCGTCGCGCACGGCAATCTTGGCATTGGCGGAGCGGTCGGTGGTCACCGGCACCTGCACGTTGTCGATGACCTTGTTGGACACAATGTCGCCAATGGACTGTTCGATGTCCATCACCACCAGCCCGTCGGGATTGATGAAGGGCAGCACACTGAGCCGGATGCCAATCTGACGCGACTCGTACTGCGAGCGCAGCCCGCCGTTGATGTCCGTGGACGTGCCCGAGACGTAGGGGTGCGTTTCGCCGATGAAGAGCTGCGCGATCTCAGCGTGCGACGTCTGGATGCGCGGGCGCGAGAGCACATTGACGCGCGTGTCTGACTTGATGGCCTGCACCGCCACCTCCCATTTTGTGTTGATCATGCCCCAGTAGTTGAGGCCCGAGCCCAGGTTGGCCAGCGTCGCCGTCTTGTTGGAGTAGAAGTTGCCGCCATGCTTCATGCCCAGCGCAGAGCCAATGCTGCCGGTGACGCCCTGCTTGTCCTCCCCAATCGTCACGCCGAAGTTCAGGTTGTCGTCCAGAGCCACGTCCATGATGATCGCTTCGATGAGAACCTGCTGCTGCACGCGGTCGAGGTTGGCCAGCAGCTCCTTCACGATGTCGAGCTTCTGCTGATTCTCGGCCATCACCAGCACCGCATTGTTGCGTTCGTAGGGAATGATGCGCGACGAACCCAGGATGGGTTGCATCTCCGATGCGGACGCCGTCCGTCCAGCCGCGCCCCCCTGTCCACCACCACCGGTACCGCCGACACCAGGCCCACTACCACCGGGCACTGCGGCACCCGTGGGACCAGTTGAGGATCGGATGCCTGCCCCACCGACGCCGGCGCCTCGAGTGCCGCTGCCGCCAAATCCGGTGTTGCCGCCGCCTCCGAAACCGGTGTTGCCACCGCCTCCAAAACCGCCGGTCCTGCTGCCTCCTAGAGCACCACCCTGCCCACCACCGCCAAAGCCGCCGCCGCCGAAGCCTCCTCCCAGGCCCCCGCCGCCGCCCGTGGCCAGCCGTTGCGTCGCCGCGGCCGAGGTGTACACCACGGGTGAGGTGGTCAGACTGCTCAGCACCGTGGCGATGTCCGCCGCCATGGCATACCGGATGGAAATGATCTCAAACTTCTCGTCCGTCGGCGCGGGCACGTCGACCTTCTCAATGATCTCCGTCATGCGTTTCACGTTCTGCGAATAGTCGCGCAGGATGATCGTGCGCGAGCCGTCGATCGCCAGCACGGCGTCGCGCTTGAGTTTGGAGAAGGGCGTGAGCGCGTCCATCACCTCCGTGGGTCGCACGTGCTTCAATTGCAGGGCCACCATCGTGTAGCGCCCAGCCTCGGGCAGATCCTTGACGCCTTCGGGATAAAACTGCGGCGGCTCATTGGGGGCGTTGGACGAAGGCACGGCCTTGGCAAACTTCTCCCCCATGGGGATCACCGTGATTTCGTTGAGGGCGAGCAGGCTCTCGATGGCTTCCACGGCTTCGGCGCGGGTCATCCGGGTCTGGGGTGTAAAACTAAAGTTGACCACCGGCAGGGTCGCCGGGCGCAGCACCGAGCGGCCCGTGAAGAGCCCGTAGAGTTCCAAGAGCTGCCCCAGCGCCATGTCCTTAAGGCGCATCCGACCGCTCACATCCTCGTTTTCATCGCCGTCAGCCGGTGCTGCGGCTGGCGCCGCGACGGGTGCAGCCGCCCGTGCCACGGGTGCGGGCCCGGGCGCAAACCCGGGCTCCGCAGGCGCAGGCGCGGCCCACGCAGTGGAAATCATCCAGCCGCCGAGCAGCGCACCAGCAAGTGTTGTGTGGGTTTTCATGGGCGGTTGCCTTTGGTTTTGGACTTGGAATTACTGGCGTCAGCTTTTCTGGAGAGACTCGCCACGACGCTCATCGTGCCGCGCAGGGTCTTGTTTTCACGGTCTCCCCGCGAGACAGCCATGTCGCTCACGCGAACCAGTTCGGGTTCCCGCGCCAGTTCGACGAGGAAATTGACCAGGCTCTCGTCCGACGCCGTGAAATCCATGCTCACCAAGTGGCGATCGAACGATCCAAACTCCGGATCCTCCATTTTGTTCCGGCCCATGCTGCCGGGCGCAAACTTCGACTCCGCCGCCAGCCGCTGGATGCGGGGCAGCGGATCGTACTGGGCCTTGCCCCCGCCGCCCCCGGTGCGCTTCTCGTAGTCCTCCCATTCCTTCTCCTGCTTCTCCAGGCTCTTGATGCGCGCGTCATGGCTGTTCTTTTCGCCCGTGGCCTCCTCGATGCTGATGCTAAGGCTGCTCCATTCGGTGGAACCGCTGAAGTGGCGCCAGGCCCACAGCCCGTTGAGCAGGATGAACACGCCGAAAAAAAAGACGATCACGTACCGCCGCTCCTCTGGGCGCACATTGAGTTTGTCGAAGAATTCGATCATTTGCTCTTCTTCTTCGAATCGCGCTTGGTCCGGTCCATCGCCAGCTCGCAGGTGATGAACCACCGCTTGCGGGCCTCCTCGACGCCGCGCACGTCCACAATCCGGTCAAAGCCCACATTGGCGAAAAGTTTGATCTCCTTCTGGTCGGGATCGGTCACCTTCACTTGGCTAAGAAGCTCGCGAAAGGCGTCCACCTTGTCCTCATCCGTCAGTGCCACCGTCCCGGTCAGAGTCAGGTTTTTGGGATTCTCCTTCTTGTCGTTGAAACGAAATTCCTCGAGGTCCATCGCTTCGGGCAACGATTCGGCAATGGCCTGCATGCACTCCAGCGCCTTCAGCCGCAGATGGTCGTAGAGCCGCTTCTGGTGGTACTTCTCCTCCTTCTCCTCCATGCCGGCCACCTTCTTCTTCAGGTCGTCGCGATCCAACTCGACCTGTGCGAAATCCCTGGCGAGCTGCCCGGAAAAATAGACGTAGGCACCGACAAACAAGGCATAGAACAGCGCCACCACACCGGCCAGTCCCAGCCAGAATCGATCCACGTCGTCGCGATGGCAGCGGTCGCGGTATTCGGGCGGCAGCAGGTTGGCTTCTGCCAGCGGTCGGCCTGCCATTTGCGCGCACGCTGCCGCCAGCGCCGCCGATTCCGCGGGCGGATGCAGCTGCACGCCGCGCCCGGCCCATTCGTTGAGCGAGGGCAACCATTGCTCGGCCAAGTCGCGGTCGGCCACCAGATGCCACTGCCAAGAGGGCCGCCCCGCGGAGGCAATTTCCCTGGCCCACAAGCTAGCGGTGAGTTGCTCGGTCAGCTCTTGGGGCCTGCCGACGGCGCCGATGTGGATCATGGAGAGTTCGCGCAGTTCGCCTTCCGACCACCATGCCACCAGACACGTGGCCTTGCCTTCATGCGCCTGCGGGTAGATCCATGCCGAATCGGAGGTGCCCTCCGCGCTCGCGGCGACCTCAAACACCTGCCGGAGAATGGGCGCCTCCAACCGGTCGGGCCGGTAGCCGATGGCCTCCAACCGGCCCAAGTGCTCCTCCACCATGCTGCGCTCGGCAAGGATGACCACGACGGATTGGTGCGCAGCCTCGGCGCGGCCCGAAGGCACCACTTCAAAGGTCCACACCACCTGCGAAACGGGAAATGGCGAAATCCGCTCCAGTTGCAGCTCGACCATCTCGGAGAGCTCCGCCGGCGCGCATTGAGGAAGCTCAAGCACATGGAAGTAAACGTCCTCCATGGGCAGCCACGCGTCGTTCTGGCAATGCGGCCGCCACATCTGGCTCAGGTCGCGCGCCACGAGCGGACGGGGCACCGGCGTGTCGATCTCTGTATCGCGCACATCGGAGAGCTTGACCGAGCGTCCGCTGCTGTTAAAGCGCCAGAACCGCTGGCGCTCGCGCGTACAGTCCACCACATTGCACGTGCCCGCGACGCTTCGCACTCCGCGTCTGGCGCGAGGTGCGGCGGCGATGGGGGCGTCGGCCGTCATGATCCGGCGGAGGCGTCGGCGCTCCTCGCGTCCTCAATCTGCGTGATGCGCAGGATTTCCTCGACGGTGGTACGGCCCGCCAAAACCTTTTCCCACGCGTCCTCGCGCAGCGTCATCATGCCATCGGCCCGGGCGCGCTGCACGATGACAGAGGCCGGCTCGCGCGAAATCACCAGCCGGCGCACTTCGTCGGTGGGCACTAAAAGCTCGTAGAGCCCAACGCGGCCGCGATAGCCAATCTGGCCGCACTTGTCGCAGCCGGCACCTTTGTAGAATTGGGCGCGTCCAATCTGGCCGGCAGGAAACCCCAGCTTCAGCAGATACTCGGGCGGATAGGCGTGTTCCACGCGGCAGGCCTCGCAGATGGTGCCCACCAGCCGCTGGGCCATGATGGCAATGATGGCATCGGCCAGCAGGAAGGGCTCGGCGCCCATGTCGATGAGGCGGGTGTACGCGCTGGCGGCGTCGTTGGTGTGGAGGGTGCTGAACACCAGATGGCCGGTGTTGGCGGCCTGAATGGCGATCTGGGCGGTCTCGCCGTCGCGGATTTCCCCCACCATGATCACATCGGGATCCTGCCGCAGGAAATGGCGCAGCACCTGGGCGAAGTTGAGGCCAATCTCCGACTTCACCTCAACCTGGTTGATGCCCTTGAGCTTGTACTCCACCGGGTCCTCCACCGTCATGATGCGCTGGTCCACGGAGTTGATGGCGTTCAAGAACGCGTAGAGCGAGGTGGACTTGCCCGAGCCGGTGGGGCCGGT